>Ga0302324_100001035_pt1 | contig 69005 bp, 53 predicted proteins | sample Palsa_T0_1_FD_201949 | JGI IMG/M metagenome (GOLD analysis project Ga0302324, IMG submission 201949) | Peat permafrost microbial communities from Stordalen Mire near Abisko, Sweden - Palsa_T0_1 | ecosystem: Environmental > Terrestrial > Soil > Palsa > Peat permafrost | place: Sweden: Abisko...
TTCAAATGCTCGAGTGCGTCGCGGGCAGGTCGAAACTGGGGGTCGGCAGAAAGGGCTTCCTGAAACTCCCGGACCGCTTCCTCATTCTTGTGTTGCTGCCGTAAGATCATGCCCAAATTATAGTGTGCAGAGGCAAATTGAGGGTTAAGGCGAATTGCCTCGGCAAATTCCGTGCAGGCCGCCTCGAGGTCGCCGCGGCGAAGATAAAGGCTGCCGAGAGTATTGTGGGCCTCGGCGGAAGCCGGGTCGGCCTGAATCGCAGCGCGCAAGTGGCGATCACCCTCCACCCAGTCACCCTGCAAGGTATCCAGCGCACCCAGGTTATAATTCGCCGGATAGCTCGCGGGATCAATTTCGATCACATGATTAAGGTGCATGCGGGCGCGTTCGTAATTCTTATTCTCCAAATACAAACTGGCCAGCATCTCTTCGGCGCGTACGTAATACGGGGCAAGTATGAGCGTGGCCTCCAGCTCCTTCAGAGCATCTTCTTTTTGGCCGAGTGAGCGCTCGCTCACAGCCAGATTGAAATGCGCAACGACATCGAGCGGATTCTGCTTTAGCACTATCTGGAAGTCCTCAGCAGCCTCGGCGTGGTGACCAAGCTTCTGCTGATTTAGTCCGAGACTGGCGCGAACGTCCACCAGGCTCCGATCCTTATCGAGCAATTGCTCGAGCACTGTGTTCGAAGCATTGAGATGGCCGGCGGAGGCGAGGGCCAGGGCGCGGCCGTATTCTTCGTATTCGGTGATGCGATCTTTGGGGTCCGGACCTGAATCGGCGGCGGACGCCGAAGCTCCACTCCCTGCGATGTAGCCGAGCGATCTGAGCCGCGCAATGGTCTCAGGAAGCGGCGCGCTTGGGGTTGAGGTTCGTTCAGAACGGCGGCGAGCGAGCAGCGCCTCGAGCCGGGCGCGAAAACTCAGAGCTAGGGATTTGTGACTTTCGTATAAGTTTTGCTTCTCCGCCGGGTCGTCAACGATGTCGTAAAATTCCGGGCGCGGCGCCTTGATATATTTATGAGCGCCGATGCGAAGGGTCCGCAGCGCGCTAGTGCCAAAATGAGCATGCGGATAAAGGCTTTCGCTGTAGATCTCCTCTGGCGCATTCGTCTTTCCCGGGGTGAGATTGTTGATCAGGCTCAGTAGACTGCGGCCCTGAAACTGGGCCGGCGCCGCGAAACCCGCAAAATCAAGCAGGGTGGGTGCCACATCCATCAAGCTGACGGGTTGTGTGACTTGTGTTGCGAACGAAAACGTTTGTCTTGGCCAGTGGATAATCAATGGCACTCGCAGTGTGCTTTGATACACGAAGTAACCGTGCGTGGACTCACCGTGCTCACGCAGACTTTCACCATGGTCGGAGATAAACACCACGAGCGCCCGGTCGATGAGGCCGCGCCGCTCCAGGACGTCCCAAAATTCTCCCAGAACTTTATCCACATAGCCAAGCTCGGCATCGTAGCCTGAGCCGCGCCATATTTCTGACGTGGGCAGCTTATAAGGCGTATGCAAGTCGTAGAGGTGAACGAAGAGAAAAAACGGGTGGTCTGCATTTTGCTCGATCCATTGGGTGGCGGCTTGAGTAACCTCCTTACCGAAACGCTTGTTCTCGGCGGGATCCTTGCCCGGCTGCTGATGTGGGTTCGAAGGGCCGTCGTAGACGTCGAATCCCTGGTCAAGACCGAAGCGCCGGTCGAGTACAAAACTTCCGACGAATGCGGCGGTTCGATAGCCTTGCGATTTAAGGACGCGCGCGAGTGTCACTGTATTCGGCGCAAGCCGCTCGCCATTGTCCTCGACTCCGTTCGTAAAAGGATAAGTCGAAGTTAGTAGCGAAACATGCGAAGGCAAGGTGAGCGGAACCTGTGAGTTGACCTGCAGGAAGGTCGTTCCGCCCGCGGCGATTCGATCAATGTGGGTTGTGGCAGGACCCTTATAGGAGTAACAACTGAGATGGTCGGCGCGCAGAGTATCGATAGAAATCAGGATTATCGGCGTTGGGTTGTGGCGCTTCGCCGGCGACGGATTTTGTGCTGCGGCCAGCGTGACCCAGGCCCACGTCGCAGCGCATCCAGCCGCGAGCCGGTGCGACAGTGTCCCCCATCTTTTCATCTCCGGTATGAGGATAACATCTTGACGTGCTAGAATCCTGCTAATCCTTTCCTATGAGGGTCGGGTATCGAAGAAGCGGGAGATTGCCGGCAGCCCGTCCATTCGCCAAAGCGTTCCCTGCTTTTGTCCTGACGGCCGTGGCTTTGCCGCTGTTCGCTTCGCAATCCGTGGAACAGCTTGCCATGCGCGCCGAGCAACTCGAGAACGATGGCAAGTGGCTCGATGCCGAATCGACTTATCGCGACATTCTGAAGATTGATCCACGATCGATCGGGGCACTCAATCGGTTGGGTGCGATTGAGGTGCGGCGCGGGCGGTTCGCCGCCGGCATCCTGTATTACAAGCAGGCGTTGGATGTGAACCCTGCGGAGTTCGGCACGAATCTCAACCTGGGAATTGCCTACTTTAAGGAGCAGGAATACGAAAACGCGGTGCCACCGCTCCGACGAGCCGTGGAAACCGCACCGGAGAGCTTTCAAGCGCACGAGTTACTCGCCGCAGCGCTGGTCGGACACAACGATTTTTCGCGCGCCGTTCCCCAACTGGAGAAAGCATCCGAGCTGAATCCAAATGATATCGCCACCCTTTACCTTCTCGAGCGCTGCTATCTTGAAACCAAACAATTCGGGAAAGCGCTTCCCACCTTCGATCGTCTCCAGTCACTCGATTCCAACTCCCCTTGGGTACGCATCCTGCGGGGGCAGGCGGAAGACGGCATTGGGAACTATGAGAAGGCAATTGCAGAATTCGAAGCTGCCCGGCAGCAATTACCCCACGATGCCACTATCCGCTTCTCGCTCGGTTTCATGTACTGGAAGGTGCACCGGTTGAGCCAGGCCGAGTCGGAAATCGAGATGGCGTTGAAGCTCGACCCCGCATTCGAGGAAGCAAAGTACTACCTCGCGGACACTTATATTCTGAATCAGAAGCCCGCACAGGCGCTTCCCCTGCTCGAAGCCCTAGTCCGCGCGCAACCCCGCGATGCTCGCGCTCTGGCCGATCAGGGCAAGGCGCTGGAGAAATTGAATCGCGACACCGAAGCCGTGCGTGCTTATGAGGCTTGCTTGCGTATCGACCCCGAGCGAGCGGACACTCATTACCGGCTGGCGCGGGTGTACAAAAAGCTGAATCGATCAGAGGCGTACCTCCGTGAACTCGCGACTGCCAAAGGACTCCAACAAAGCAAACGCGAGGAACAAGAGACGCTGTTGCACGCGAGCGGCGCGCACGGTGATCCGACCAGGCAAGGGGAAGGGCCTTTGCGTCTTTCGGGCCCCCACAACCCGAGCCAATAACAGCCGGATCGTGAGCTTGATTGAGATTATCTGAAAAAATACTTGACAACCAACGACGCTTCGTCTATTTTTTATTGATAAGTATTGGCCGGGCCGACTCGCTCACGGGTCGTTTTTTGGCCCCCCTCCGTTGGGTGGAAAGTTGCACGACAAATTTTCTCCGAGGTGGAAGTGCATGGGCAGAAGCTTCGTCACTGTCACTAGGGTATTGCTCTGGGTCATATTGCTGACGTTGGGCGCGGCGACGTGCGTCGCCCAGCAGGTCTCGGCAACGCTGTTTGGAACGGTCACCGACCCTGCCGGGGCTGTCATTCCGGACGCCACGGTAACCGCCCTCAACCCGGCCAACGGCCGCACGATCACGACCACGACACATGGCGACGGTGACTATGTCATTGCATACCTCGAGCCCGCTGACTACACCATCACTGTACAAAAAACGGGATTCGACAAATCCGAGCATACCGGTGTGACGCTGGTCGTCAATCAGAAGTCTCGACTCGACATTCAACTGACGGTCGGAACCCTTGCGACGACCATCGAAGCGACGGCCACCGCACCCATGGTAGAAACCGGAACAGCCTCTGTCGGTCTGACCGTTGATTCACGCCAGATCACGGAATTGCCGCTCAACACCCGGCGCTTCGGCAGCCTCCCGCTCCTGATGGCTGGTACCGTACCTGACCGTGGAGGTTTCTCCAGCAATATCTTCGGCTCCCCGTTCAGCGAGATCACCTACGCTTCAAACGGATTGCGGGGTTCCGGCAACAACGTGCTGATCGACGGTGTAGACGCAAAAAATATGTTCACCGGCGGATTTTCCATCCAGCCGTCGCCCGACGCGGTGCAGGAATTCAAGGTGCAGTCTCAGTCCTTTTCCGCCGAGTTCGGCAAGAATGGCGGCTCGACCATCAATCTGACTACCAAGCAAGGCACCAACGGATTTCACGGTAGTGCTTTCGAGTTCCTACGCAACGACAAAATGGATGCACGGAACTTCTTTTCTCCGAGCCGCCCGTCATACAAGCGAAATCAGTTCGGCGCTTATATCGGCGGACCAATCCGGAAGAATAAGACCTTTTTCTTCGGTGGATATGATGCTTTACGGGAACGGAAGGGGTTAACTTACTCGGGCCAGGTTCCGACTCCGGCGATGCTGAATGGAGATTTTTCCGCGCTGCTCAGCCAGCCCGATCCGAACACCGGCCATGCACCCTATCAGATCATCGATCCGTTAAGCTGCAGCAATCCGCCCTTCGGCGCTTCCTGCCAGGCCTTTCCTGGAAATATCATTCCGGCTAGCCGTATCAACTCCGTGGCAAAGGTAGTGATTCCGTATTTCCCGGCGCCGGACATCGCTGGAGCCACCAACGTAGGCGAGAATAACTATGTAACAAATCCCGAGCGGAGCCGCAATGACAACCAGTATAGCGGCCGCGTGGACCACAGCTTTAGCGAGAAGGACAACCTTTATGTCCGCTATATGCTGGCGCAGTCGATCACCCTCACTCCGGAACAAGCTTACTCGGCTTTGCCTGGTTTCGGCGATCAGATTCGCTTTCGAGGCCAGAATGTTGCATTGAGTTGGACCCATGTCATCAACCCCACGATGCTGAATGAGGTGCGCCTCGGGTTCTCGCGTAACAGCGATATCGGAACCTGCGTAGCCTGTCCGCGTAAACCGGGGTTTGTGGAGAGCTTTGGTATCCAGGGTCTCACTGCCCTGTCGCCCTCAGACGAGGGTTTTCCGGCTTTCGAGTTTGGCCAGGGTTATTTCACGATCGGCGATTCAAACTACCGGCCGGTAGAGTCGAACGATATGGTGGAGAAGTTAGAAGACACCTTTACCATCACTAGAGGTAAACACACCATTGCGCTTGGCGCCGACATCGACCCGTACCAGGTTTTGCAGAACCAGGCGCCGTTTTCTCCGCACGGCCAGTTCAGCTTTACTAACAATTACAGCAATTTCACTATGTCGGACTTCCTGCTGGGCTACCCATCCAGCGCGGGCCGTAGCATCGCCAAAGCTGAAACTAATCAGCTTGGAAAGTTTATCAATTTCTTCGCGCAGGATGACTATCGCGTCAGCCAGAAACTCACTTTGAACCTGGGGCTACGTTATGAGCACCATCAGTTGCCTATCGACCGCTACGACGTTGGCGCGACTCTGGTTCCCCTCCCGGGCAAGCCACTGTACACTCCCGGCGATGCGGTATTGGTGATGGCAGGTTATGACCAGGCCGCTAAATACTGCAACATGCCCCAGTACATCATGAATGCCGGGACGCCTCAGCAATATAACCTGATCGCTTGCCCCGATCAGATGAAGGCGTTGGGCTTCACCGGGCGCGCGGCGCGCTCACTCTGGCTTGGTGACAATTTCAACTGGGCGCCGCGCTTCGGCTTCGCCTATCGCCCGACTAATTCCGACCGATTTGTAATACGCGGCGGCTATGGGCTCTTCTTTGAACTTTCTGAGTTCAACGAATTTCACTATGGTTTCAACAACCCGGTCCAGGCTCCCGATCAGTTCAGCAACTTCGCTGCCTCGAGCACGCCCACGCCTCTCCAGTCCGCCTTCATCGGAGGGAGTACGCCGCCGTTGAGCCAGGCGTTTATGTCCCTCAACGTGGATTCCCACCTTCGCCAACCGTACATCCACGAATGGTCGTTCGGTTTCGAGAGCCAGTTGACGAGCAGCATGTCTCTTGAGGTTCGCTATGTGGGAACTTCGGCGATTGACCTCGGCCATTTTCACTTCTTCGGCAATCAGGCCGAGCCGGGACCGGGCGCCGTTCAGCCTCGCCGGCCTTACCCGGACTACGGCTTTACCGCCTATATGAGTTCGGGCGCCAATGCCAATTACAACGGACTGCAAACGCAGTTCACCAAAAGGATCGGCCACGGTTTACAGTTCCTCGCCGGATATACCTTCGCCAAGAATATCTCCAACAATGAAGGCGAAGAAGGCGCCTATTCCGACGGAGGCGCTCCGCAGGGACAGAACGACAATGACCAGAGAAACGAGCGCGCCCTTACCGTGGACGATGTAAGGCATCGCTTCACCTTCAGCAGCCTGTATGAGCTGCCGTTCGGCAAGGGTAGACGATGGCTCAGCACTTCCAACGCGGTCGTAAACGGCTTTCTGGGTGGATGGGAATTTACCGCACTGACAAGTTTTCAGACGGGGTTCCCGATTACGCCGCAGTCCGGGATTGACTCCGCCAACGTAGGCACCGGAAACTGGCGCCCCGACCGGATCTGCAACGGCAACCTGCCAAGCAGCCAACGCAGCGTGGCCCGTTGGTTCGACACCAGTTGCTTTACCAATGCGATGCTGATCGCCGACAACAACAATGGTATTTTCCGTTTTGGCGATTCGGGCCGCAGCGTGATTACCGGGCCCGGTATTCAAAATTTCGACCTGGCCATGCTCAAGGATTTTCGCATTACGGAATCAAAAAAGCTGCAGTTCCGGGCCGAGGCCTTCAACGCTTTAAACCACGCCAATTTTGGCGCGGACGGTGTGATCACTCACGTGAACGACCCGCGCTTTGGCCAAGTCACCAGCGCGTCAGAGCCGCGGGACGTGCAAGTCGCATTGAAGTTTCTCTTCTAGGCTTACTTTGTCGGTACGATACCGCGTGCCTCCTCGACTGTTAGAAATCGGTCGACGGGGGCGCCTTCCACTTGGTCTATAGTGCCGCTGGGCCAACGAATCTCGATCCGGTCGATTCTCGTCGCGCTGCCCAGTCCGAAGTGTACACGTAGATCGTTCTGAGAGAGATAGCTACCGCCGCTCGTAACATCCTGAATCTGGCGGCGCCCTCCGGCTAGTAATGTCACGCGCGCGCCGATGCCGTCGCGGTTTGATTTGGTACCCACGGTGCGAATCGAGATCCAGTGGTCGGGACTTTCGCTCTCATTGTGCAAGAGTGTGGGCGGGTCATTCTGGTTGTTGACCAGAATGTCGAGTTGGCCATGGTTGTCGAGGTCGCCAAAGGCTACGCCGCGTCCGGAGCGCCGCAAGTCTAGGCCGGGTCCCGCGATCGACGTAACGTCTTCGAACCGGCCGTTGCGGGAGTTATGGTAGAGAAGGTTGCGCTGCCGATAGGGTAATTCGGGGTGGTTGTGATTTTCGAGTTCAGGATAGACATGGCCGTTAGCTATGAAAATGTCCGGCCAACCGTCGTTGTCATAGTCGAAAAAGCCTCCGCCCCAGCCGAGATATTTCAAGTTGAAACCGAGTTTGGCATCGAACGTCCTGAAGGTAAAAGTTCCGTCGCCTTCATTGTGGTAGAGGTCCGGCACGTCGTTCTCGAAGTTGGTCTTGAAAATATCGAGCCATCCATCGGCGTCGTAGTCGCCGGCGGAAACACCCATTCCGGCTTGCTCGCGCCCGTCCTCGTCGTATGCGATGCCTGCCTCGACGCCGCGCTCCACAAAGGTTCCGTCGCCGTTGTTGCGAAAGAAGAGGCTGGGCGTCGAATCACAGGCCACGTAGATATCTGGCCAGCCTCGATTCTCGAAGTCGCCCGTCAATACACCTAAGCCATAACACTCACTCGCCTTCGTGATCCCGGTTGCGGCGGAGACGTCGGCGAACTTGTCATTACCCTGGTTGTGGTAGAGATATGAGTGCGCCGTCGGCAAGCCGCGCGGCCCGCAGAACACCGCCACACCCATCGAGAGGCAGTTTGGCCCCGAGCCGGGGAGCCCTGCGGTGGCGGGATTGAAATCGACATAGCTCGCCACGAATAAGTCGAGCCTGCCATCGCGGTCGTAATCTACAAACGCACAGCCGGTACTCCAGTTACGCGGCGGCTGACCCAGGCCTGCTTTCGCCGTTGCGTCCGTGAAGGTGCTGTCGCCATTGTTATGGTAAAGAATATTCGGGCGGCCGTAGTAGGTGACGAATAAATCTTCGAAGCCATCATTATCGAAGTCGCCAACGCATACACCCTGGCCCCATCCGGAGCTCGCGACGCCGGCTCGGGCAGTCACATCCGTAAAGGTCCCGTCGCCGTTATTGTGGAAAAGATAGTTAGTGGGTGCCGAGCCTGTAGCGAAGCCGTCCAGATGGCTCCCGTTGACTAGAAAGATGTCCGGGTGACCGTCACGGTCATAGTCGATCAGGGCCACCCCGCTTCCCGTGCTTTGGAATATATATTTCTTCGTGTTCGCTCCGTCGTTACTCATGCGAATGTCAATTCCCGCTTTGTGGGCGACATCAGTGAACCGGACTAGTGAACTGTGCGGACGGGGCGCTCCGGAGGAATCGCGGATCACCAGAAAGCAGGCGGCAGAGAGCAAGCCTGCTAAGCTGCAGCACAGACTTCGAGACATTCCGCCTATTGTACAAGGGTCACACAGAGACACGTCACGCTGCTCAGCGCCGGCAATGCCACTTCGTCCGTTGCACCGGGGGTAGTCGAACGATAAAATAAAGAACCGATGAACCGGCCGCGGAGTCCCGGTCCCCTTAGCGCTGTGCTGCTTGCACTCCTGGTCGCACAGGCGCAGACTCCCGACAATCTGGTGCATTCGGGGACAGAAGGTTTTTCTGTAGAATTAGACGCCCTGGTCGCGCAGCGACAATACGCCCGTGCGGAGCAATTAGTGCGGCAGCGTTTGGCGGCTGGCGACGATCCTGCGGCTCTGTACTTCCAAGTCGGCAGAATTTATTTCAATCACGAAGCATGGCAACGCTCCGCCGGCTTGCTCGAAAAGTCTCTGCAATTGAAAGGTATGAATGATGAGGCCCATCGGTTACTCGGCCTCGACTGGCGCGAGCTGAATCGGCCCGACGATGCTGAGGCCGAGCTGGTTGAGGCGGCAAAGGAAAATCCGTCGAACAAAGTGAACGAGTATTTTGCCGGACATCAATTGCTGCTCAACGGAAAGTTCGAGGCGGCTTTGCCGTATCTTTACAGGGCCCTCGACTGGGCCCCAGTCCAGTCTGAGGCACTGCAGGCCTTGGCGTTCGCGCAGGCACGCCTCGGTAACTATGGACTGGCCGAATCCTATTACCGCAAGGGAATCGACTCTGCTCAGGCTTCCGATGATGGCCATTACTCCGCGCTCATTAACCTCAGCATTCTGCTATTGCTCGGGCACGACCCTGCGCGGCTCGAGGAGGGATTGGGTTGCGCCCAGCGGGCTGAGAAGTTACAACCTGATTCGCCGGACGCTCATTTTCTCGTGGGCAAGGCGCTGTTCAAACTTGGACGCCTTCGGGAAGCGAGTCCCGAGCTGGCGCGAGCGGCCAAAATCAACCCCGAAGACAGCCGGCCTCATTTCCTGCTGGCACGAATCTACGACCAACTGGGCCAGCACGATCAGGCTCAGAAAGAGCGTGAAAACGTCGTCCGCATCCAGGGGCGCCCGGGACAAGCCGGCATGGCCACCTACGACCGCGTGCCGCTTATACCAAAATAACTTCGCTCGAAAACGACATATAGTGGAGTAATCGACGAGACGCGGTCGAACTGGCGACGCGCTATCATAGACGGCGCTGCCGATGCTTCGCAGACGCTTGTGACAGAAAGGAGCCTGGCTTCAGCAATGCGGCGTAACCGGACAGCAGGGCGCATCATTCTCCTGGTCATGCTTTGGGTCGTTTCGCGAAGCATCGCAGCCGCACAGGTGGATTTGGATGCCTGGAGTGTCGATCACTTTCAACAAGGCGTGGAAGCGCAGAAGGCAGGCCAATATCAGAAGGCGGCCGAACAATACCGCCAGGTTCTATCCAGAAGCCCGAATTTCGCCGAAGCGTACTTGAACCTTGGCATCGTCCAACAATTGCAATACCACTATTCCGAATCGATCCCAGCGTTCCGCAAGGGACTTGCCATAAAGCCGGATATGCTGGCGGCCGACGTCCTACTGGGAATCAGTTACTACATGCTCCAGGACTTTCAAGCTGCCCGCAAGCCTTTGGAAGAGGTCCTCGCACGCAACCCGAAAGAACGCACCGCAGGCATCTACCGGGCACTGGTATTACTCGGCTTGGATCAGCCGGAGGAGGCCGCACGCCAACTGCGCCGCACAGGCGAGTACTTTCCGAACGATATCGAAATCTCGTATCACCTCGGTACGGCCTACAGTGACGGAGTCAAAGCGCGTGCGCGACAGCTTTTCGAAACCAGCCGGGAATCGGCGCTATACGAATGGGCCACGGCGATGTCCGCGGAGCAGAAGAACGACACTGCCGGAGCTTTGCTGCATTACCTGAAAGCCCTCCAGATCGACCCGAACATTCCGCAGATTTATTCCCGCATCGCCGCGCTATTTGAAACCGCCGGCTTTCCGGAGTTGGCCCGGGAGGCCACGCGCAGGTTATCGGACGAGCATTCCTCTGGACCCGCCGCAAGCGGCCTGGCCGCATCGATTTCCGAAACTGCGCCCGCGGAGAAGAAGGATTATCTCGTACTGTGGGCTCAACTGGGCGGAATGAGACCCGATCCCTCCCTTCCGCGGATTGCGGACACCTACGTCAACAAACTGGTGCGGGAACAGATGGGCGCGGACGTAACTGGCGTCTTGCGCGCCGCGGCCGCCTCTTATGAAAAAGGCGATTACCGGGCAGCCGAAGCCTCTCTCGGGGCGGCTATGCGGACTCCAGGCAAACATTGGATCTTCTCTTATCTCCTTGCGCGATGCTACGTGGGCGAAGCCGACTTTGAGGCAGCTGAAAAGGTGCTTGACACAGCCCTGGCCAAACAATCGGCCGTGCCCTCCGTCGTGCTTCTCACACTCCAGGTACAATCCGAACTGGCCCTGCGCTGCTACGATTTTGTGCTGTCGAAACAGCCGGATTCGAATGCAGCCAGAATCTTGCGGGCGAAGTCCTTTGCGGCCGCCAACAATCCGGATAAGGCCATTGAAGAGTACCGCGCAGTGCTGCAAACACAGCCGGACCTGCCTGAGGTACACCTCGGAATTGCACACATTTATGCCGACGAGCTGAACTGGTCCGGCGTAATTGAGGAGTTGAACAAGGAACTCGAACTCAGTCCGGAGAATGGACTGGCGCTGGCTCTGTTAGGTCATGCATACACCGAAACGGACCAACCCGATCAGGCCGTCCCAATTCTGACCAAAGTGATTGCCCGATATCCCCAGGACGCCGGCTCGCTCGCGGACCTCGGCAAATCTTTCGCGCAGAAAAGCGATACGGAAAAAGCGATACGGTTCTTTGAGCGAGCCGTTGTCTGTGATCCGTCACGGTATCAAATACATTACCGGTTATATCAGCTCTACCAGGGGAGCGGCCGGGAGGAAGCGGCACGTAAGCATCTCACCGTCTTTCGAGCGGAAGACGCCCGGCATCGAGCCAACGATGTCGTCATTCGATAAGATCGGAGACGATCAGTTATGGTGCGCCGCGCCGGTTTGACGGGAGTATTATTCTGGTGCACCGTCGCAATCGCCGCGGGGAGCGCGGAGCAATCCCACGCGCGCGCATTGGAACTGGCCGCCTCCGGTGACGATGCCGCTGCCGGAGAATGGTTCCGCAAGGCCTGGGAAGAAGACCCCACCGATACCAGGTACATTCACGATCTGGCTGTTTACGACATTCATCATCACAAGTACTCCGATGCGCTGGCGGTGATTCGAGACTGCGTCAAACGCCTGGGTCCGACCGATTTGGGGTGGACGCTGCAGGGAGAGTTGCTTTTCGAAGAGAAAGAGTACGATGCGGCGTACCAGTCCCTACGCAGCGCTCTGGATCTATCGAATGTCAATTACCGGGCTCACGAGCTGATCGGGTTGATCTTCTCCCTTAACCGGCGCTACGGCCTCGCGCTCGAGGAGTTGAAAATCGCTGCCGCGCAGAATCCGGCCAGCGCGCAGGTCCACTTTTACTGCGGCCGTTTGTATTACCGGAATGCCAATTACGCCTCAGCGCTCGATGAACTGCTGGCCTGTCTCAAGCTGCAGCCGGCCTATCCGGAAGCTCTCGAAAATCTTGGTTTGGCCTATGAGGCCATGGGAGACCTATCCATGGCGATAAACCAATACCGCATGGCCATCGATCTTGAGAAATCCGGCAGAACGCCTTCCTCGGAGCTTCCTTATGTCTGTCTGGGTGCTCTCTTAAGTAAACAGAGCGGGGCCGAAGAGGCTCTCCCATTGCTCCGCGAAGCTCTTGCGAAGAATCCGAATTCGGCCTGGGCCAATTTCGAGTTGGGGCGGCTCTACTTCAAAGCGGACCAGGACGCGCTGGCCGAGCGCCACCTCAAGCGATCGGCGGAACTGGATAAGAACTTTTCGCGGCCGCACTTCTTGCTCGGAAGGCTTTATGCGCGCTCCGGCCGGCAGGCGGAAGCGAAAACAGAGTTCGCCCATTTCCAAGAGCTGGATAAGGAACCAGACAATCGCGAGCCGCAGCTCACACGATAGCGGAGCGCCGCTCTACGGGAGGGGCCGCACGCTGATCTCCTTAAATGAGATCACGGATTGGTTGTCGTGATTCTGTACGCCGATATAGCCGGATTCGGCCCGCGGGTGGCGATCCGGCTCGTAGGGCTTCACCTTCTCGGGCACTGGAGAGACCCCATCGTAATCCGTCACGGTCACCCCGTTAACCGTGACGACCGTGCGAGGCCCCTCCAACTTAATTTCCATCGTGTTCCACTCGCCGGCCGGCTTCGAGGCACGCGCCATCGCCTTGGTCATGGAATAGAGTGTCCCCGTGCAATGCCAGTCATTGTCCCGGTCATCGATCTGAACCTCGATGCCGGCGTTGGCGGCGCCCGGCTCGGAGACCGGTTCGGTGGGAACGCGAATGAAAACGCCGGAGTTACCTTTTTCGTTGGACATTTTGTAAACCACGCGGATGATGCTGTTTCCGATCTTCTCGCGGGTGTACCAGAGCAGGCCGGAACCGCCCTGGGTGCGCAGTTCGCCGTCTTCCACAACGAATCCCGGACCTTCATGATTAGCCAGGAAAGCCCAGCCGTCCAGATTCTTTCCGTTGAAAAGCTGGCGTGCTTCCGCGGCGTCCGCGTGAGCGCCCAGACCCAGCACCAGCGCTAACAGGACCAGCTTCCCGGTTCCGCCGATCATATCGTCTCCATCCCTGTCGGATTCCAATTGCAGGCTTTGCCCTGGGTCCAACTGATGTTGGACAGCAAGGCGGGGGCGGCGGCGCGGAACCCGAAGACCGGATCTTCAATAACCGGCCGGCGCGTCCTGACCGCCTGGAAGAAATTGGCGTGATGGGCACGGTGGTCGCTGTATCCGGGCGGCGGCAAATACTCTTCGGTCTTATCGGCTTCCATGCTTGCCGGGGTGGGCGGCGGTAGTGGATACTTCTCCCGATAGCTGCGCAGAAACGTCTCCTGCAGGGCTTTCGGGAAGGTATCGATGTTGTAGCCGGGCTCGCGCTCGCGCGGATGCTTAGCCACCTTCACGCCGTTGCCGATCGTCAGAATGCCTTCACTTCCGATGAATCGGAACTCGGAACTTTCCGCGGCCCCGTCCTCAAAATTCACGCGCAACGCGAGATTCAGCGGAGGCATGCGTTCGGTTGCCGGATAATCGTAAAGGCCCAGCAACAGGTCCGGCATGTCCCGGCCGTCTTTCCAGAATCGGATTCCTCCCGTCGCATATACTTTCGTCGGCCCGATCGAATCGATCACGAAGTGAACCCCGGAAAACAGGTGTACGAAGAGATCTCCCGCCACACCGGTTCCGTAGTCCTGGTATCCGCGCCACTGAAAAAACCGCACGGCGTCGAACGGGCGCTTGGTAGTATGCATTACGAAGCGATCCCAATCGATAGTCGCTGGAGAAGCATCCGGCGCAATTGACGATTTGAAGGCTCCCAGTTCATTGTTCCGATCCCACCACGCCTCGATCATGTTCGGCTGGCCGATGGCGCCGGCTTGTATCAACTCCCTCGCCTTCTGATAAACGATCGAACTCACGCGTTGGCTGCCCACCTGCATGATCCGGCCGGTCCTCTTCTGGGCCTCGATGACCCCCTTGCCTTCCTCGAGAGAATGGACCATGGGCTTCTCGCAGTAGACGTCCTTGCCGGCGTTCATGGCGTCGATGGATACGCGGGAATGCCAGTGGTCGGGAGTGGCGACAATCACCGCGTCAATATCCGGCCGGGCCAGAACTTCCTGATAGTCGCGCGTGGTGAAGAGCTGGTCACCCCACAGCTCTTTGGCGCGCATGCGGCGCCCTTGGTAAAGATCGCAGACGGCCACCAGTTCCACGCCCGGAATGGAGCGCGCCGAATTGGTATCGGCAGAGCCCATGCCACCGGCCCCGATCGTGGCTACGCGGATGCGATCGTTCGGAGAAACACGGGTCTGGCCACTGGACGCCTGTGCTGCAGCCAGCAGGCCGGCAGCGCCCGTCTGGAGAAAATGACGCCTTGTGTCGGACATAAACCCTCCTTAAGCAGCGTAGCGGTTCCCCCGCCATGCGCTGTCGGCAGATTATCATAATGCAATTGACAAATTGTCGACGGAGCCGCTTGACGCAATCATATTATAGGATAATATTATAACTTCGCAAGGCGATCCTGTCCGGAGGGCTGCATGATCGAAAACCTGATTGGAATTCTGCCCGCCATCGTCACCCCCGTGGGACCGGACGGAGTATTTCTTCCCGCGGCATTCGAGCGTTTGCTCGACCGCATCTACCAGGCGGGCGTTCACGGAGTCTACGTATGCGGCCAGACGGGAGAGGGCCACAGTCAGTCCATCGAGCAACGCAAGAAAGTGACGGAGACCGCTGTAAATTCCTCACCATCCGGCAAACTGGTCATCGCGCAAGTAGGCGCGCACTCGACCGCTGATGCCGTTGCGCTTGCCGTACACGCTGCCAGGGCCGGCGTCGACGCCATCTCCAGCCTGCCTCCTCTCGGGCCCTATAGCTTCTCCGAAATCCGGCAGTACTATGAAACGTTGGCAGCGGCCACCGACTTACCTCTGTTCGTCTATCACCACCCGGATATGTGCCCCCAGCTCAACCCGGAGTTAGTCTTGCAGCTCTGCTCCATTCCGAAGGTGGCCGGGCTCAAGTACACCGACTATGACCTGTACGGGCTGTCGATCCTGCGGCAAAACGGGGCACTCGTTTTTAACGGGCGGGATGAGGTGCTTGCGGCCGGGCTGCTGATGGGTGCCACGGGCGGCATCGGCGCGTTCTACAACATTTTTCCCGAGACCTTCGTTCGCATTTACAGCCTGGCGCGCGCGGCACAATGGGCGGAGGCGGCGGCCCTGCAACGTGCGCTGAATCCAATCCTTCGGTCCATCTTCCGCTTTCCCCTAGTGCCGGCAATACGCGCCGTGCTGGCCTATGGCGGTCTCGATTGTGGAGAGGCGATCGCCCCGCGGGGATTACTGACCGCTTCCGGGAAGGAAGAGCTTTGTTCCCTTCTGCAGAAATCCTGCGGAGAATCTGGCATTCCACTGATATGCGGGCATCGCCAGGAAACATAGAAACGGATAAACGACACCCATGAGACTCAGTAAACTGCTGTTGATTTTCACCTCCCTCTGCGGCGCTGCAGCCGCGGCCGACAATGAACTTACCTCCGCGCAGATCAAAGAAGGCTGGATACTGCTGTTCGACGGCAAGACGCTGAATCGCTGGATGACCAGCGATTGGCAATTCAGCAAAGGACCGGTCGAGGACGGCAGCATCAATCCTCATAACGCCGGCGCGTACATGATGGTCTACGAGCAGGAGTGGGAAAATTTCATTCTGGTTCTGGATTTCAAAATCACTGCGCACTGCAACAGCGGTATCCTGCTGCGCAATTCCCCTCTACGATCCTATCCGGGATGGGATGTCGGCTATAACGGAATCGAAGTCCAGATTCTGGACAGCAAAGAAGCCGGCTACTACGATACAGGAGCCATTTACGACCTCTCCAAACCCACGAAAAACGCCATGAAGCCGGTCGGCGAATGGAACCATATCGAGGTCACTTGCAATCGGAGCATCATCGATGTGGTGCTCAACAATGAACATGTCAACCACATCGATCTGGACGGATTCACGCAACCATATCTCCGGCCGGACGGAAGCAAACATAAATTTGGATTCGCCTACAAGTACCGCTCCCGATCAGGCTATATTGGCTTGCAGGACCACGGAGCCAATTGCTGGTTCAAAAATATTCGGCTGAAGCCGCTCTAAACCCTGGCCGGCCCCGTTGCTGGAGCATATGAAGATCACCAACCTCGAGGTTTTCCTGACCGGTACCGCATGGAGGAATTTTCTCTTTGTCAAGCTTTCGACCGACGAAGGACTCGTCGGATGGGGCGACGGAACCCTGGAGTGGAAAGAGACCACCGTCCGCGACCTTATACTGGATTTCGGCCGCCGCTACGTAATCGGCGCCGACCCGTTCGCCATCGAAGACCTCTGGTTCAAGCTCTACCAGATCGAGCACAACACCGGCCCCATCATGTTCGCGGCGATGGCCGGCATCGAGACCGCCATGTGGGATCTGGTGGGTAAAGCCAGCGGGCAGCCCGTTTACAACCTGGTGGGCGGAGCGGTGCGGCCGCGCCTGCAAGTCTACGCCAACGGTTGGTACGCTTTCGAGGGCGATCTTTCCAAGATTCGCGATCGCGCCATGGAAGCTGCCGGCCGCGGTTATACCGCGCTCAAATTCGATCCGTTCGGTCCGGGAGGCCGCGAGCTGTCGCGGGAGCAATTAAAACATTCCTGCCGCATCGTCGAAACCGTTCGCAACGCGGTCGGCGATGACATCGATCTGCTCCTCGAGTTTCACGGCCGCTTCAGTCCGATCATGGCGCTGGAGGCCATGCGCGCGATGGTTCCCTATGAGCCGCGCTGGTGCGAGGAGCCGATTCCGGCCCACAATCACGAGTCCATGGCACAAGTGGTGGCCGCGGCCCCGCTGCGTGTGGCCACTGGAGAACACACTTACAGCCGCTTCGGTTTCCTGGATCTGCTCATGCGCAAAGGAGCCCACCTGATTCAGCCCGACCTGGTTTATAGCGGTGGCTTCCTCGAAACCAAAAAGATCGCGGCGCTGGCGGAGACGTTCTATATCAGCGTCGCTCCTCACAACTGCCGGGGGCCGCTGGGGACGGTGATCGCAATGCATCTCTGCGCGAACATTCCGAATTTCGATATCCTCGAAACCTTCGAAGACTACGATGTGCCCTGGCGCTGCGATCTGACGCCTGGAACGCCGCGGGTCCGCAATGGCTACTACGACCTGCCGGCCGGCCCCGGATGGGGCGTCGAAGTGGACGAGGATTTGATTCGCGCCCACCCTGAGAATCCGGATGCCAAGCTCAACATGTTCACTTCCGGCTGGGAGGAGGTCATGTGCAAGTGATCAACCAAGGAGGGGACGCGAAGCAGTACAACGCCGCCCGCCTGTTCGCCGGCAGTTGCCTGGCGCTGGTGGTCATCGGACTGACTTTCGCCATACGAGGAGACATCATCGGTGACCTGGGAAACCAGTTCCATCTGACACACGAAGAATTGGGCTGGATCGCCGGCGCGGCATTTTGGGGATACCTGCTTTCGATTCTGATCGCCGGACAGCTTTGCGACCTGGTGGGCATGCGCATCCTGCTGGGCTTCGCGTGTCTGGGGCATTGCGCAGGAATTCTGCTGACGATCTTGGCCGGCGGCTTTTGGTCGCTATGGCTGGCGACGCTGGGCATCGGCATTGCCAACGCTCTGCTCGAGGCCGCCATCAATCCGTTGGTTGCGACCGTCTATCCCAATCAAAAAACGCAGAAGCTGAATGCCGTGCATGCCTGGTTCCCGTGGGGCATCGTCATGGGAGGTCTTCTGGCCTTCGCGCTGACCCGCTTGCACCTGGGTTGGCAGATCAAAATGGCCATGATCCTGCTTCCGACGCTGGGCTACGGCCTCATCTACTTCGGACAAAATTTCCCTGCGACCGAGCGCATCCAGCACGGTGTACGCACCGGGGAAATGTATCGCGAGGCGCTCCGGCCGCGCTTCCTCATACTGCTTTTCTGCATGCTGTTGACCGCGTCCACCGAATTGGGACCGAATCAGTGGATTCCGGATATTCTGACGAAGACGGCGCATTTCCCCGGCATACTGGTTCTGGCCTGGATCAATAGCATCATGGCAATCGGCAGGATGCTGGCCGTGCCGGTGGTGCGCCGTCTGGCGCCGGTCGGGTTGCTCCTTACCGCCTCGATCCTTTCGGCTGTCGGTTTGCTGGCCCTGAGCGTGACCAGTTCCGGAGCGGGCGCGCTGGCTGCCAGCACCGTATTCGCTCTCGGAGTCTGTTATTTCTGGCCCACCATGCTAGGGGTCACTTCCGAGTGGTTCCCGGCCGGCGGCGCGCTGCTGCTGGCCATTATCGGTGGAGCGGGAAACCTCTCCGTAGCCCTGATTCTGCCGCTCATGGGACGGATCTACGATCGCGAGGGATCTCAACTGGCGCTGCGATATGTGGCTATCCTGCCGGCGATTCTAATCGCTATTTTCGGCGTCATCTGGATCCTGGATCGCCTTAAGGGAGGACACCACACCGTGGAGTTAGCGGCCGCCAGAAGTGCGAAGTAAATCGATATGATCAAACCAGACGCGCGCGACCAGCACACGAATAACGGCGCCGCCGCGCGCCTCGCCGGAGTCTTTGCGCCGACAATAACGGCATTCGCCGCGGATGGTTCCGTGGACCTGAATGGCGTCAGACAGTTCGTGCGCTTCCTGGTCGACGGAGGAGTCGATGGCCTCGCCCCGCTAGGCAGCGCCGGAGAACCGTTCGCGCTGACCGTCGAAGAGCGCAAGCAAGTGCTCGAGGCCGTGGTGGAAGAAGCCGCGGGACGCGTTCCCATCTTCGCCGGCGTGGTCGATTACCGGACCGATGTCGTAGTGGAGTTGGGCTGCCACGCGCGGTCGCTTGGCTGCCAAGGCGTGATGGTGATCACGCCCTACCTCCTGCGGCCGCCCAAGCGCGACGTACTCGACCACTTCCGCCGTGTTCGACAGCAGGTTGGGCTACCCATCATGCTTTACAATGTGCCCGTCCTGACCGGGATCGAAATTACCCCGGAAGAGGTCTACTTGCTCGCCCAGGAAGATGTCATTCACGCTGTGAAATGGTCGCACGTGGAAGTGAGCCGGGTGCATGACACGCGACTGCTGTGCGGACCGGACTTCCCGGTTTTCACGGGGATCGATCTGGTCGCCTTCGAGGCTATGGCGGTCGGGGCCGACGGCTGGATTAGCGGCATTCCGATGATCGCGCCGAAGTCCGCGGTCAAGCTTCACCGGCTGCTGAATGTGGAAAAGGATCTGGATGCGGCCCGGGCTCTGTGGTACAAGATTCTTCCCGTGATTCAACTCGAATACCGGGCTCTCGGAACCGCGAGCGGCGATCCCCACTGGCTGGCAGTTTGCCGGGAAGCAGCGGCGCTCCGCGGAATTCCTGTCGGGCCGTCCAGGCCGCCTCTGATGGCGGTAAGTCCCGGGATTCGCGCGGACCTTCGATCCGCGTTGGTGCAACTGGGGGAGTTGACGGCGGAGGCCTCAGCTTAGCTGACGGCGCATTTCATTGAGTAATATGATAAGCTAAGTGTAATTTTCGTGATCAAGCGCCAAACGCTTACATCCCAGGTCTTCGATCACATCTTGGGGCTTATCAGGAGTGGTCAGGTCAAGCCGGGCGAAAAACTGCCTACAGAAAAGCAACTCACTGCCGAACTTGGCGTCAGCAGGACTTGCGTGCGTGAGGCTGTGAAATCGCTCGAGTCGCTGCGCCTGGTGAGCGTAAGGGCAAGAGTTGGCGCAGTGGTGCTCGAGTTGTCTTCCGCGGCAATATTCAACGCCGAAGCGCTTTCCGCTTTCTCGCATTCGCAGGCCACCGACGTTCTGGTCGAATTCAGGAAGATCGTCGAGGTCGGACTGGCTTCGCTCGCCGCCGAAAAGGCCAGTAGCGAGGATCTGGCCGCCATGCTTCGAGCCATGGAAGTCCACAAGCGCGCGCTAGAGACCGATCGCATCGCCTACCCGGCCGATATCGCTTTTCACCAGGCCATTGCGGAAGCCAGCAAGAACCCGATTGCCATTATGGTTCTGAAGATGATCTCGGAACCGCTGCAGGAGCAGAGGCGCCGGACCAACGAAGTCTTAAACGCCCCCGAAGAAGGTCTGCGCGAACACTGGAAAATCTTCAGGGCAATCAAGAGCCGCGACCCGGCCCGTGCCCGCGCTGCCATGCGCGCGCACATGCACACGGCGGAACGCAACTGGCAAATTGCCAGCGCCACTCCCGCCCCAACTCCACAGGGATCCGCCGCCGGGCCGGCCAGGCACCCGCGACCACTTGCCAGCCAATCGCTGAGGACGGCCGAGCGCGAGATCGGCTAGCGACGGGACACCCCGCCGCAGTTCCCGCTTTAGCACGCAGTCTCCCCTCAGCAGTTGTATTTTTTAACGCAATTTTTATTTTGGCGAGTTTTTACCGTTGAAACGTTAATCTTATTGTATTATGATCGTTCGAACTGCGTTTCTGGAGGAGTTTACGTGAAATCAGTGCGTACCCTGTTGTATGTTGCTTTCCTGGTGCAGTTGCCTTGCTACGCCCAGTTGGACCGGGCAAGTCTCAGCGGGACGATTTCGGATTCGAGTGGCAGAGTCATCCCGGATGCTGCAGTCACTGCGCTGCAAGGCAGCACACAAGCTACTTTCAGCACCGCCACCAATGGCAGCGGAGCCTATAATTTCACTGGGCTTCCTCTCGGCTCCTACACCGTCACGGTCTCCAAGCAGGGATTCGCGCAGGGGTTCGCTGAAGGCGTAGTGCTGACATCCAATGCGGCGGTCCGCGTGGATATGACGCTTAGTCCGGGCAGTGTCAACCAGAAGATCGAAGTCAAGGCGGAGTCCGCTTTAATCGAAGAACGGAGTACCGCATATGGCGACGACTTGGGAACCAAATCTCTCGAAGATTTGCCATTACAGGTTAACGGGGGCAAGCGTAGCCTCTATGGATATCTGGCTACCATCCCGGGAGTTTCCAATGCAGGCTTCCAGAACAACATCATGGGCGGCCTCGGAATGTATAGCCAGATCGTCATCGATGGTGTATCGGCTGAATATAATGCCGCGGTCGGCGGTGTCGCGCAACGGCCGCCTTCGGTCGAAGATATTGGCGAGTTCCGGGTGGTGAACAGCGTCTCGGCGGAGTACGGACTGACGGGCGGGGCTTTCATGTCCTATATCACCAAGTCCGGCACCAACGAGTTCCACGGCGACGGCTACGAGTATTTCCGCAACAATATCATGGATGCCCGGAGCTTCTTTGCCCAGGACGTGGCCATTCAACGGCAGAATGAATTCGGTTTTACGGCGGGCGGGCCAGTGATTATTCCCCACGTTTACAATGGCCGCAACCGTACTTTCATCTTCGGCAACTTCTCCGAGTTCATACAGCACAACGGAACCTCGGGAGTAGTGTTGACGCTGCCGACACAAGCCTTCCGCAACGGCGATTTCTCGGCTCTACTGGGGCCCTCTGTGGGTACCGATTCTCTTGGCAACCAAGTCCTTTCCGGCGCCATATACGACCCGGCGTCGACGCGCTCGAATGGCCAGGGTGGCTTCGTGCGTACTCCTTACCCGGGCAATATTATTCCTGCCAGCCAGTTCAGTTCGGTGTCGCAGAAGTGGCAATCGCAGTTGCCGATGCCGACCATCGCGAACAGCATCAGCAATAATTTCGTCGGTTCGAGTCCTAGCGGAATCAACGATGAGAACAGCTATTTCCTGAAGTTGGATCAAATGCTGGGCGACAACAACCGGTTATCCGGCAGTTTCAAGCTGGCTCGCTCGAACAGCGTTACTCCTTGCGTCCTACCCGCTTTCTACTGCGGCAGTTTCGGCACCAATAACACGCCTAGCGTGCGCATCGCGTATAACACTTCAATCAAGCCCACCGTCGTCAATGACTTCTCGGCTGGTTTGGACCGCGCGTCGCTCCCTGGTTTTCCGGATGCGGCCCAGGCAGTCGGCGCCACTACCATTGGTCTTGCGAACACATTCTATCCCTGCTCCCCGCAACTCTCCCTCCCCGGCTACCCGGGCGAACCCTATTTTGGTACGCATGTGTGCGCGCAGTCTGAAGCGGACACTAACTGGAAGTATTACGACAGCGTGTCCGTATTCGCCGGGAAGCATAGCATCAAGTTCGGCGTGAATTATTTCAGATGGGCCGCCAACTTTCCCACGGACAACGAGGCCAACGGATACTTTGGTTTCAGTCCACTCGAGACCGGTCAACCTGGATTTCAGCAAACCGGATATAGTTACGCGAGTTTTCTGCTGGGGGCCGTCGACGCCGCCCATATCCAGGCCCCCGAAGAAACCGGCCAGCGCGAGTGGACTCTGGGTCTATTCCTCCAGGACGAATTTCGCGTGACGCCCAGGCTGACGCTGAACTATGGAGTTCGTTACGACTATCAGCCTCAGTTTGTCGAGCCCCACAATGACATTTCTGAATTTGATCCGACCGTTCCCAATCCCGGAGCGGGTGGATTACCGGGTGCCATGACGTTTCTGGGTACAGGGCCCGGCCGGCTGGGCAAGACCCGCTACGGCCAGACCTGGCATTGGGGCTTCGGCCCGCGCGTAGGCTTCGCATATAAACTGTTCGCCAACACCGTGCTCCGGGGCAGCTATGGTCTGTTCAACGCGCCGGTCAGTCAAAATCAATGGGCCCAGGTCCAGCAACACCAGGGGTTCGATCCCCAGTTCGCCATTGCCTCCGAAAACTCCGGTATCACGCCGGCATTTAATTGGGACAACGGCTTTCCCGTCTCCGGATTCAATACCAGCCCCACCATCAGTCCGACCATCTCAAACGGCGGCGGGACTTCCTTTGTAGGCAAGAATAGCGCACGGCCGCCTCAGGTTCAGATGACCAACATCAGCATTCAGCACGAGCTTCCGGGCTCCATGCTTCTGGAAGTTGCGTACCTGAACAACCTGGGGCATCACATCTCCACTACCTCCGCCGAAGAGATCAACCAGCTCAATTTCAATACTTATGGAAGCCTTGGCGGTCTTCTGAACCAGAGCGTCTATTCCGCTGCAGCCGTAGCCGCGGGTATCACACCGCCCTACGCTGGTTTCCAGGGATCCGTGGCCCAGGCTCTTCGTCCTTATCCGCAGTATCTGGGCATCAACGGTATTTCTTCACCGATAGGGAACTCGACCTACCACGCCGGGCAGGTCAAGGTTCAAAAGCGGTATTCCAACGGCCTGACTTTCCTGGTCGGCTACACGTTGGAGAAGACCTTGACGGATGTCGATAGCACACCTGGCTATTTTGCCGCCGGACCGCAGAACGCCTATGACCGGCGCGCGGAGAAGGCACCGGCATCGTCCGATGCGCCGCAGTCCGTCGTGGGTAGTTATACTTACGATCTGCCGTTTGGAACCGGTAAACGCTTTGCAAACGGCAAGAACGCCGTGAGCAAGTACGTGCTGAGTGGCTGGTCGATCTCGGGTATCAACACCTATCGGAACGGAGGATTCCTGGGCATGACGACCAATGGCCGGCTGCCCACTACCGGTGATAGCGTCGCAATGAGTCAGCCGACCTTGCGCCCTAATGTCGTTCCGGGAGTGGACCCGCTGACCGGTATAGGTTGCCAGGGTTTCAATCCCGCCACCGACATCTATCTGAATCACGCCGCATTTGTGGATCCACCTGCCTTCACTTTTGGAAACGCGCCCCGAGTGTCAGGCAACATAAGAGGATGCCCCACTCTGGACGAAGATATGTCCTTGATGAAGAATCTCTTTCTCAAAGAAGGCAGGGTCAATCTAAAAATGGGGGCTGACTTCTTCAACGTGTTTAACCGGGTCAACTTCAGTAATCCTGACACTGATATCGACGATCCGGGATATGGCAGAATCTCGAGTTCCGGTCCTGGGCGCACCGGACAACTTTTCGTAAAAATAATCTGGTAACCTACGGGTGGCCGAAGTGTGAAAGAGCGCGGGCAGCATTGCAGACGGTCGGGTAGACTCTTATTTGCCACTGCGTGCGTTCTTCTTTGGCTGGCTCCCTCGGCCTTAGCCGGAGATGCAGATTCTCAGGCGCCTCTGGATGAGTGGACCATCACGCATTTCGAACAGGCCCGCGAAGCTCAAAAGGCATCCCGATTTCCAACCGCGGTTGCGGAATATCGCTTGATCGTATCGCGAAGACCGGATTTCGCCGAAGCCTGGTTGAACCTCGGGATTGTATATCAGCAACAGAGCAATTACACTGAGGCGATCAAGGTCTTCAAACAGGCGCTCTCCCTGAAACCTGGAATGTTACAAGCCCAGGTGTTGTTGGGCATGAGTCTTTGTCTGACCCAGGAATATCGTGCGGCACTCAAGCCGCTCGATCAAGCCTTGGCTCAGAATCCCAAAGAACGCCAGGCCGGTATCTACCGGGCTCTGGCCCGGTCGGGTTTGGAAGAACCGGAAGGAGCGGCCGAGCAACTGCGGCGCACTTTGGCTTATTATCCCGAAGACCCGGAAATCCTGTACCAGCTTGGCGAAGCCTACAACGAAGGCATCCGCCACAGCGGCGACCTGCTGTATCGGAGCAGCCGCGATTCGGCACTCTATCAGTGGGCCATGGCCCTTTCCGCAGAAGCCAAGAATGACGCTCACGGGGCGATCCGCCATTACCTGGCCGCGCTGACTCTCGATCCCGTCATCCCACAGATCTACTCCCGTCTGGTCGTGCTGTTGCGAGAGATCGGCATGCCCGACCTGTCGCGTAACGTCGAGCAGCGTCTCACGCGGATGAACCCGCCTCGTCCTTTCATCGAGCAGATCCGGCAGATGCAGACGGCGTCTATTTCCGCCTTCATTGCCCCTCCGGACGAACAGAAAACCTACGTCTCTTTATGGGATAAAGTGCCTCGTCAGGATACTCCAACGGGATTGCCACTGTTGGCCGATTCGTCCGTGAACCATGCCTTGAAGGAACTGTTTGCCAAAGACGACGCCGGTCCGCTGCGCGACGCGGTGCGCCTTTTTGAGCTCGGCAAGGTACCAGAAGCCGCTGCCGAACTTCGCGGCGGGATGCCGCAGTCGAAGAGCTGGCTTGCGCCATACCTTCTGGCGCGCTGCTATCTGTTTCAGAGCGACGCGGACGCAGCCGAAGCGGTCCTCGAGACCGTGCTGGCGCCGAGCCTTGAGATCCCCTCGGTGGCTCTTTTGAAGTTGGAAATCCAGTCCGAGCTGGCGGTACGCAGCTATAGCATCGTGATGCAGTCGCATCCGGACTCCTATCGCGCACATATGCTCAAAGCCCGGACCCTGGGCGCCAATGGCCGGGTGGATGAGGCGGTTCGCGAGTACCGCGAGGTGCTCCATGCGATGCCTTTACTGCCACAGGTGCATCTGGCCATCGCGCAGTTGTACTCCGAACAATCCAACTGGGAGGACGCCATCAAGGAGTTGAACCAGGAGCTGGCCATTAGCCCGAATAATGCACTGGCTCTGGCATTGCTAGGTCGCGGCTATGTACAAACCGGCAACGAAGGCCAGGCCATACCGGTCTTGAGACGAGTCATCCATCAGTATCCGGACGACGCCTACGCCCTCGGCGACCTGGGCAAGGCTCTGGCAGCCAAAGGCCAGACCAAAGAGGCCATCGAGAAGTTAGAGGCAGCCGTGGCGCGCGATAGTTCACAATACAGGCTGCATTACCGTCTGTTCGAGCTATACCGGCTTACCGGCCAGCAGGAGTTAGCGCAGCAACATCTGGCTATTTTCCGTACAGAGGACGCCCGGCGCAGGACTCGCGGGCCGGCTCTCGAATAGACCATTAACAGATCTTGCCGCCCCCATCCTGGCCGCTGATCAGGCGGTTCTTACCATCGCCTGCGGATCCCAAATACAGATCTTCTGTTCGTAGAGGCTTTGGTTAGCCAGGAGCGCCGGACCGGCTGCGCGCAAACCGAAAACCGGATCTTCCACCACCGGCTTGCGGCTGCGCACCGATGCGAAGAAATTTTGAAAATGATGGAAATGATCGCTATATCCTTCCGGAGCCAAAAATTCCTCGGTGGGCGTCATCCGCATATTGTCGGGGGCTGCTTCGGCGACTGGATACTTCTTGCGGTACTCGCGTAGAAACTGCTCCTGCATCTTGGCGGGGAAGCTCGCTATGGCGTAACCCGGTTCGGGCGACCGCTGATGCCGCGACAGCCGTACACCATCGTCGTTAATGTGAAGAATGCCCTTCTCGCCTACAAATCTAAAACCCGACGTTTCCGCCGCGCCTTGTTCGAAGTTAACCCGCAAGCTTAAATTGAACGCCGGATGCTGCCCGGTCTCCGGGTAATCGGCAAGCGCAAGCATGATATCTGGAATTTCGCGTCCATCGTTCCAGAATCTCCTGCCGCCCGTGGATACCTGCCGGACCGGCCCCAGCGATCCCAATACGAAGTGCACGCCGGAGAAGAGGTGCACGAACAGATCGCCCGGAATTCCGGTGCCATAGTCGCGATAATTGTGCCACCAGAAGAAGCGCTTGTCTTCGAAAGGCCGCTGGGTGGTATTGGCGACGAATCGATTCCAGTCGATGGTGGCGGGCGATGCATCCGGCGGAATGGAGGGCCGGAATACCAGTTCGTCGTTATCCACCGGGCGATCCCACCAGGCTTCGATGAGGTTCAGTTTGCCGATGGCGCCCTCGCGGATCAGTTCCCGGGCCTTTTGGTAGATAATCGAACTGACGCGCTGGCTGCCCACTTGCATGATTTGCCCGGTTTTCTTCTGCGCCTCGATGACGGCATGGCCCTCTTCGATAGCGTGCACCATGGGCTTTTCGCAATAGACGTCCTTACCGGCCAGCATCGCGTCGATGGAGGCCTGCGCGTGCCAATGATCCGGAGTCGTCACGATCACAGCGTCGATGTCCTTGCGAGCCAGGACCTCGTGATAATCCGCGGTGACGAATAGGCCATCCCCGAACACCTCGCGCGCGCGCTGGCGGCGGCCGGAGTACAGGTCCGCGACGGCCACCATCCTTACACCGGGGACCTTGCAGGCCACATGCGCATCCGATGTACCGCGATTACCGAGGCCGATCGAGGCGATTTGTATGGTGTCGTTAGGGGAAACGCGCGGCTGTTGCGCGGCGGCGAGCGGCGCGGCCACCGCCGTGGTAAGAAAATGGCGTCTGGTAAGGGGCATCTTGATCTCCGTTCGTGCTTATTTTACAGGATGGCTGACCGTCCCGCGGGCCCTTGTCCCCGCTAGTACGTCAGATAGCGCTCGCGTTCCCACTCGCTGACGGTCTGATTATATTGACGCCATTCTTCGCGCTTCACTCGCAGATATTCCTTCGCATAAATCTCGCCCAGGGCGGCTTGGACCACGGCGTCCTGCTCGAGTGCGTCAAGAGCTTCGGCCAACGTGGTGGGGAGGAAGCCGATCTTCCGCGCGGCTAGCTCTTGTTCCGGCATTTCGTAAAGATTCTCGCGATTTACGGCTCCAGGATCGATTTTATTCTCGACTCCGTCGAGCCCGGCTGCGACGATCGCGGCAAAGGCCAGATACGGATTGGCGGCCCCATCGATGACCCGGATCTCAAAACGTCCGGGCGCCGGTATACGCACCATTTGGGTTCGGTTCGCAATTCCATAGGTGACGTAAACTGGAGCCCAGGTGGCGCCGGAACGGGGAGCGCCGCGGATCAGACGCTTGTAGCTGTTCACAATGGGAGCAACAATCGCCGAGAGCCCCCGCGCGTGTGTCAGGATACCTCCGAGAAACCAGCGGCCCAGTTGGGAAAGCCCAAGATCCGACGAACGATCCTCAAAGAGGTTTGCTTCCGTTTGGATGTCGGCAAGGCTGAGATGAACGTGCGCTCCGTTGCCGGTCAGATGGGCGAATGGCTTGGGCATGAAGGTGGCCCATAGCCCGTGCTGCTCTGCCACCGTTCGCACCATCCACTTAAAAAAAGTCGCGCGGTCCGCCGTGGTGAGCGCATCGGAGTATTTCCAGTTGATCTCGAACTGACAGTTGGCGTCTTCATGGTCGTTGGCGTAGGGGCCCCACCCAAGCTCGCGCATGTAGCGCAGCAGCGTGGTCATTATGTCCAGATTTCTGTGCAGCGTGCGGAGGTCGTAACAGGGCTTGCCCAGAGTGTCGAGTTCATCCCACGGTTCATAAGTGCCGGCCGCATTCTTTCGCAACAACATGAATTCCGGCTCGATACCGGTGTTCACCAGGTAGCCCAGTTTGCGCGCACGCTCCAGTTGCTGCGCGAGAACCGTACGGGGGCAAAGCGGCCAGGGTTCGCCATTCACATGAAGATTGCCGGTAACCCAGGCGATGTCTTTGCGCCAGGGCAGGATGGTGAGTGAGCGAAAGTCCGGCACGCTGCAAATATCCGGATCCTGCGGTCCCTGGCCGACGTCGCCGCAGGCAAATCCTGCAAAGCCGGCTCCATCCACTGCGACTTCTTCCACCTGACTGGCGGGAACCAGCTTGGCCTTCGGCGCTCCGGTCAATTCAACGAACGAACAGAAGAGATACTCGATTCCCTTTTCGGCAATCAGCGCTTTAACTTGATCTACCATCCGTGACCCCTCGCTTACTGGATTAATGTGAAACCGCAGCCGCCGCCTTTTCGCCTACCAGGCGCCCCGTTCGGAAACGATCCGGCGAGAACGGCTCGATTAACTGGGGAGTCCTGGCTGTCGCGATCAATTCCGCCATACATTTCCCTGCGATGGGCGAGGCTTTGAAACCATAAGTCCCCCAGCCGACATCCATGTAAAAATTCTTCACTTCTTCCGCCGCGCCCATGATCGGCGCGAAATCCGGTGTCATATCGCAGACCCCCGCCCATTGCCGCAGCACGCGGACTCCATGCAATTGCGGAAACAGCTCCAGGGTGTACGTAGCCATCTGCTCCAGCGTGGGCAGAGTTCCCTTCATGCAGTAAGACTGGTAGGGATCAATCTCCGCGCCGATCACCAATTCGCCTTTGTCCGTCTGACTCAAATATACGTGGAGCGATGCCGAGACAATAACGGGTTTCAGAAATGGCTTCAACGGCTCGGTGACGCAAGCTTGCAGTGGATGGGTGACAATGGGCAGCGGGACCCGCGCCATGGCCGAAATGGTGGTTGCCCATCCCGCCGTTGCATTCAAGACCGCTCCCGCCCGGATCGCTCCACGGTTCGTCTCGACAGCGGCGATGCGGTCTTGCTCAATGCGAAACCCGGTAGCTTCCGTGAACGGGTGGATCTCGATCCCCATGCGGTCGCATGCCCGCGCATAGCCCCACACCACCGCATCATGCCGAATAATTCCGCCGGGAGGATGATACAGCGCAGCCAGAACCGGATAGCGCGCGGCGCGGTCGAGGTTCAATGCGGGCGCGAGCTTCTGAATTTCATCGCGGCCGATCATGCGGCTGTCGACGCCGAGGAGTTGGTTGTTCTCCGCGCGAACGCGCAGGCCCGTGACCGAGGAATCGTTGTGCGCCAAGGTCAAGTGACCGACCTGGCTGAAAAGAACATTCCACCCAAACTCGCGCGACAATTGTTCATACAGCTTCAGAGACGCGTCGTAAAAAGGTATCCCTTCGGGCGTGCGGTAGTTGGAACGAATGATGGCGGTGTTTCGCCCGCTCGCGCCATAGCCGAGGTAGTGCTTATCCAGCAGGGCGACACTGCGAACGCCGTGCTGTTTGCCGAGATAGTAGGCTGCCGCCAGGCCATGCGCTCCGGCTCCGACAATCACAACGTCGTAGCCCGGCTTGAGCTCATGACGCCGCCACATGCGGTTTTTCCGAAACAACTGCATGGCTACGTCCTGAGCAACTGCAACGCCTTCAGACCGAATGGGCGCAAATGGTATTCATGACCCGCGTGCAGGATTGACTCCCAGACGCTCTCGGCGTATTCGCGGCCGATCAGAAGGTGATAGGCGGGCGTTTGCTGCAGGTCTTCCCGCAGAACAATCGCATGAGCGTGGGCGACGCTAGCCTGCGCGCACGATCCGCTTGGCAGCGCGTCACCGAAAAGACGGAGAGAGGTCAACTTCGCGAGGAGCTCCTTCACGCGCGGTCCGGCGAGCAGCAGATTGGCGTATACGCTCGATACATCAGCCGCGCCAGACGGTCGATCGAGCGGTGGATCGCCAATCGTCAGATAGTGATTGGCGGCCAAGAGCCAGCCATTGCGTGCGGGACGAATCCTGCCCTCGAATTTCGCACGATAGCTTATGTCGGCGATGCCAACGCCAGACCGCACGTTTTCCGCCTCAGCTTCCGGGGCTTGAAACAAAGCAGGGAGCGTCCATCCGTGATGCTCGATGAAAGTGGCCCCGTCACGCTGGCACAGATAGAAGAGGGCGGATCTTTTCATTATTTATTGGCGGAGCCTCGCCCCATCCGGATCGTAAAAGGCCTGCATGGTGACCGAGGCTGTGGCGACGGTGCCATTCACGCGTATCTGAATATCCGCCCCCTCCTGCGCTTTAGCGGGGCTCACCCAGGCAAGTCCGATGACTGCCTGGCGCAACGGGGAATAGCGGGAACTGGTCACGCGCCCCGCGGGTCTTCCGGCGGACACGATCGCTGAACCGTCCGCGGGAACCTCGCTTCCCGGAAGAATGAAGCCCACCAGCGACTCACGCGGAGAACTATTCACGGCGCGGCTCAACTCCGCTTTTCCAATGAAGTCGGGCTTGTCCAGTTTCGTCGTCCAACTCATTCCGGCTTCATATGGATTGGTGAGTGCGTCGGTGTCCACGCCGATGATCACATGGCGCTTCTCCAGACGAAGCAGACGCTGCGCTTCGACGCCGAAGGGTTGAATGGCGGCGGCGCGGCCGGCCTCGAGTATTTCCCGCCATACGTGTTCCGCGGACTCGGCGGGGCAGTGAATTTCCCAACCGGTCTCGCCGACGAAGCCGATTCGCAATAGGATTGCGGGCACTCCGGCAACCGCGTTCTCCACACAGGCCATGTAAGGAAACGCGCTAGTGGCGAGGTCGCAGGGGGTGAGCTTCGCCAGAACCTCGCGCGCTTTCGGACCAGCGATATTCATGGCCCCATACCCGCCAGTGACATTGGTGATCTGCACATCCCAACCGGCGCCGATCGCGTTTCGCTGCAGCGATTGGTTGACGAAGTCCAGGTTTCCCGTGGTAGTGGTGACAAAATAGCGATCCTCACTCAGCCGCGAAATGGTTCCGTCGTCCAGGATCACTCCGCTCTCGTCGCACATCAGCGCGTACCTCGCGCGGCCAGGACGAAGATCGGAGAAGCGATGTGTGTAGGTCTTGTCGAGCAGCCATCCGGCATCGGCGCCCCGCACTTCGAGTTTGCCGAGGGTGCTGACGTCGATCACACCGACGCCTTTGCGCACCGCCCAATACTCTTCTTGAACGCGATCGCGTTCGACGGAACTCGCCGCAGTCCGGTAATATCGCGGGCGCTTCCAGTCGCCCATATCCATCCAGACGGCGCCGAGCTCTTCATGGGCGTGGTGCATAGGAGTGCGCCGTATGGGGTGGTGCCGCGCGCCCGCGAGAGCTCCCAGCGTGACGGATGGGTTGGGGGGACGCGAAGTGGTAACGCCCGTTTCAGACACGCTCCGGCCGCTATCGCGCGCGCAAATGCCGATTGCGTTTAACTGACACATGCGGCCCTGGCACGGGCCCATGGTGGCGGTGGTATAGCGTTTGAGTGTCTCAATCTGATCGAATCCCTCGGACACTCCGTCGCTCAGATCCTGGCTCGACACATCCGAGCAGATGCAAACGAAGGTTCGCTTATCCGTGTGCAGCGGCCTGGTGCTGGCGCTCAGCCCTTCCCCGGAAGCGCTGCCAACAACCGAAATATTTGCCGGCAAATTCTCTGGACGAAATGCTCCCCGCGCCTCACTCCAGACCAGCTTCGCGCCTCCCTGAGCGGCCAGGCCGGCGTCCGGAACCAGCGGCCCGCAAACCACAATACAGTCACAGGAAAATGTGCCGGAGCGCGCGCGGATGGCAGTGACGGAACTGCTTCCCACCGCTTCAATCACTTCGCCGGGAGGCACTCTTGCGACGATGGAGACACCTGCTTCCGCCAGGTCCGCTTCAATTTCCTGGATGCGGGCCGCATCGCCAACGATAGCGGCGCGCGAGCCGGCGACGATTCCATGCAGGCGATAGAGACGCTGCACGGCGGAAGAGAGCATCACCCCCGGCAGGTCATTATTGCGAAACAGCAAAGGCGTTTCAAACGCGCCTGTGGCGACCACCACGCGGCGCGCGCGCAGGTGGACCAGGCGTTCCGCCGCCCCCGCGTGCGGATGCGCCTGGAGCACTCCCAGCAGATTGCCTTCATACAATCCAAAGCAATAGCTGTTGCGCAGGATCTTCACATCCGGCAGCGATTCCAGTTTTGCGATCGACTCGCGGTATGCCTGATCCTTTCGATAACGTCTGGTGCCGCCCAATTCCGGCTGGTCGTCAACCAGCACCACACTCTCCCCGGTTGCTGCCAAAGCCGCGGCTATGCCGGACGCTCCGCCGCCGATCACCGCCGTGGTGGCGTGCATCCAGGAGTGCTCATACTCCGCGGATTTAACAGGCAGCAATTCCCCCAATCCCGCGGCTTTCCGGATCCAGGGCTCGGCGGCATGCCATACTGCCGGGCGAGTGAAGGTCTTGTAGTACCAGCCCACCGGCATCAGCCAATCGAAGCGCTGCGTAAGCGAAAGCCAATCGGTATCGAGCGATGGGTAGGCATTCTGGTGCTTAATCTCCATGCCTTCGCGGGCCGGGGTGACGCATGTGCGGATGTTGGGCGTTCCGTCCACATTCATCATGCAGTTCGGGCATTTTCCGGAACAGCAGAGCAGCCCGCGCGGGCGATGGTATTTGAAGCTGCGGCTGAAGATGCGCTGGCCGCTTCGGTAGAGGGCCGACGCGATGGAATCCCCCGGCTGCGCGTCGATTTCCTTCCCGTTGAAGCGGATTTTCATGACCGTTTTTCGCCGGGAAGATATGTTTCGAGCACTTCGTTCGAAATCGTGTTTCGCTTGGCTTGCAGCCATTGACGGCAGCCGGACCGGTGGTACCACCACTCATCTTGCACCCCTGCGGCGTTCACACGGTGGAAACGGTACGCAATCCAGTCAGCGGCGGGCGCATCGAGTGCCGGGCGCTCGGTATTTTCGCCGCCAAAACGGAACTCATAGACGGATCGCTCGCCGCAATTTGGGCAACGCAGCAGGAATGACATCAGAGGCCAAAAACCTTTCTGGTGCCCGCCAGTGGAATGCCGCAAATGGCGGAAGCCTCGAGTGTCAGAGCGGCCATGTCTTCAGGCTCGAGATGATGGACATCCGATTTGCCGCAGGACCGGGCAATCATTTGAATCTCCAGCGTCATCGCATGCAGGAAATTCCGCACCCGTTCGGCTCCCTCTGCGATATCGAGACGTTTCATCAACTCCGGATCTTGCGTCGTAATGCCAACGGGGCAGCGTCCGGTATGGCAGTGATGACAGGCGCCTGGCGCCGCGCCGAGCGCGCGGTAGTCATCTTCGTGAACCGCCTTGTTGCAATTGAGAGCGATCAACGCCGCGGTTCCGATGTAGCAGGCGTCCGCCCCAAGCGACATGGCCTTCGCCGCATCGGCGCCATCGCGAATTCCGCCGGCAATGATGAGCTGCACCTCTCCGTACAGACCGAGGTCTTCAAGGCCGGCGCGCGCCTCGCAGACGGCGCCGAGAGTCGGAATGCCGGTGTGCTCCTGAAAGATGGATGGCGACGCGCCGGTGCCTCCTTCCATTCCATCCACTACAATCACGTCCGCGCCGGCCTTGGCCGCCAGTTTCACATCGTCATAGACGCGGCTGGCGCCCATTTTGATGAATATCGGGACCTTCCAATCGGTGGCTTCCCGCAACTCTTCCACCTTGATGATCATGTCGTCGGGTCCGAGAAAATCGGGGTGCCGCGCAGGGCTACGCTGATCGACACCAGGCGGCAGGTCGCGTTGTTCGGCGATTTGATCCGACACCTTCGAGCCGAGCAGCAGGCCCCCCGTTCCCGGTTTCGCTCCCTGGCCAACGGTGAGTTCGATCGCGTCGGCCATACGCATGTGGTGGATATTGATCCCGTAGCGCGAGGGCAGAACCTCATAGATGAGGATCTTGCTGTTCTCCCGCTCGGCCATCAGCATGCCGCCGTCACCCGTGGTATTGGAGGATCCCGCGGCCGCGGCCCCTTGCGCCAGAGCCACTTTGGCGTTATAGGAGAGTGCCCCCCAACTCATTCCCGTAATCATCACCGGAATATCGAGCTCGATGGGCTTTTTGGCGTAACGCGTTCCGAGCACTGTTTTCGTGGAGCATTTTTCGCGATAGCCTTCGAGCGGGATACGCGTGAGCGAACAGGGCAGGAACGTGAGATCGTCGAACGTCGCCCAGCGCCGCTCCCGCAGGGTGCCAAAGCCGCGCATCGCATAAAGGCCGGAAGCCGCTTTGGCCTGAATGTCTTCGATTACGCCGGGAGCGAATATCCCACTGGTCTGTAAGACGGCCATTACAGAGCCTCCTGCCAGATGCGCCATTCGCGCTTGTCAAAATTCCAGAGCTTGCGGCCGGCCACCACTTTGCGGAAGTTCGCAGCCGGGGGCCGGGCGGAACCGAGATAGGTTTCGAGTGTGCGATCCAGCCGCTCGCACTCGCCTTCCTGCATCTCGCCAAGCACCGCATCGGTACCCAGGCTTGCAATCTTTCCCCCGACATAGCAGATGGTTGAGTACATGGAATCGGCGAACGCTTCCCCGGCGTTGCCGCATACGATGAGCGTCCCCTTCTGCGCCATGAAGCCCGCCATGTAGCCGCAATCGCCCGCCACGATCACATCGCCGCCCTTCATCGAAACGCCCAGGCGCGCCGCAGCGTCTCCGTGGATCACTACCGCGCCGCCGCGCAGTGCCGCCGCCGCCCCGCTTCCGGCATGGCTGTGAACGCGAACCAGGCCGCTCATCATGGACTCCGCGAGCCCCCATCCCGCGCTTCCTTCGACCTCAATCGAAGCTCCCGCGTTGAGGCCGCCGCAGTAGTATCCGACGCTCCCGGCCATCTTCAACTTCACTGGTTCGAGAAGCGCCACTCCGAGGTTATGGCGCGCTCCGGGATTGCGCACAACAACCTCGCTGCTCCCGGCCGCCATTGCCGCGCGGATCGCGGAGTTGATTTCGCGTGTGGTCCGTCCGGCCGCATCTATCTCCGCCATACGCGCACTTCCTTTGCCTGCGTTTCCCGCACCGCATAGTCTCCATCCAAGGCCGCACGGATGGCGATCTCTTCGGTGGCGATGGCCACAAAATCGCTTGTTTCCGTGAAGCATAAAGGCTTCAGCGCGAAAGGATCGCGCACAAAACCAAACTCGGATTCGGTGGCTGCGAGACAGCTATAGGAGCCATCCAGATCCGCGAGCATGCGTTTCAGAGCATCCTCCAGGCCGCCGCCCTGGTGCAGTCTTTCGGCCAGGTAGATGCCGACGATCTCGGAATCGTTTTCGGTGTAGAAGTGCACGCCATGCTGCTCATAACGCCGGCGCAGTTGATGATAGTTGGTGATGTGGCCGTTATGAACAATGGCCAGATCCGGCCGGCCGTGCGCCCAGAAAGGCTGGGAGTGGCTCAAATCCACGACTGACTCGGTCGACAGCCTGGTATGCGCGATGCCGTGAGAACCGCGAAAGCGGGAGATGGAGAAAGCCTTTTCCAGGTTCGCGGGCGAGCCCACCTGTTTCACGATCTCGAGAGCACTTCCCAGGCTCACTACCTCGACATCCGGGGCAATGGATTCAATGTCGCGCAGAAAGGGTTGCGGATCTTGCTGCTGGTCGAGAGAGAAGCGCAGGTAGGCATCCACGCGCGAGAAATCATGGGCCCCTGCGCCTGCGGCCGCGTGAGAAATCTGGGCGGCGCGGGCCGCCAAATCTCCACTGTCGCCGATTTTTACGCGAACAGTCCAGCTACCCGGGCGCTTACTCTGGTACGTCGCCACGCCGGTGGAGTCCGGTCCGCGGCATCCCAAAGCAGTAATCATTTTCAACAGTGTGCAACCCAGGGGAGCATCGCTGCTGCCGCTCTTTTCCCAATATCCCACGATGCCGCACATGGTATTTCCGTAGTATACTAGCAGTATTCTGAGAAGGAGGCAAGCGCTTTTTGCCGGCCTACGGCACGGTGACGATTACAAGGGCGGTCAGCAGGACTAAAGCCGAAAAGCTGGGAGAGGTAGAGCGCGTCTATCGTACTCTCCGGGAGTGGCTCATCAGCGCCCGATTAGCTCCTGGTCAATTTCTTTCCGAAGCGGATCTGGCGGCTCGCTGCCGCACCAGCCGAACGCCGGTAAGGGAAGCCTGCACGCGTCTGATGCAGGATAAGTGGCTATCGCGCATCCGAAGAAAGGGCTTCCAGGTCACGCCGATTTCGGTGCGCGACATCGTGGAGATGTACGAATACCGCAAGATCCTGGAGGGTTTCACGACAGAGAAGGTGGCGCAGACGGCGAGCCGCGAGCAGATCGAAGAATTGAAGAGAGCTGTCTCGCCTGAAAGGGACCCGGAAGCGGAGTTACCAAGAATCCTTCGCGCAAATCAGGCGTTTCACCTCAGTCTCGCCCAGTTCGCCGGGAACCAGCGCGTGACGGACCAACTCAATCTCATTCTGGGCTATGTGAGCCGGCTGGATACTCTTTGCACGCAGACCGTGCCGGGATGGATAGGCCACAAGGACATCCTGCGCACCATCGAGTCACACGAACCTACCGAAGCCCGCACCGCCATGCGTCTTCACATCGATCTTTCGCGTGACAAAATGATCAAATTGTTCAGCACATAAGCCTGAAGAATATTCCCTACGCCTTACCTGGCGATCTGAGCCACACCTCTATGACACCGCCATCGATGATGGCAAGATGTAGCTGGAGCGCTATGCCAAGGCGCCCGGAATCACCGATGTGAAATCGGTAACGAACCAGCACAGCCTGGCCATCGCGGAATCCACACAGGCAGGAGCGTAGCCCGTGCTTCGGCAAAATCAATCGCACATCATCGGGCTGACTATTGGGGGATTGGTGTTGCTGGTGAGCGCATCGAGTCTCTCCGCCCCGATGCGAGGGCAGGCCCAGGCAGACGGCAAAGCGTAATCGTCACCTACCTGAAGCAGAACTCGGGTCAGTAGCTGACGACCCGGGCCGCGTCAAAACATCAGCCGTAGCGCGAACTGGATTTGCCGCTCGGCGGTCGCCGTCGCCGTGGAATCGCCAAAAGTGGGATTTCCAAGCACCGACGTCGGCGTATTAAACGTCGCATGGTTCAGGATATTGAAGAGCTCCGCGCGGAACTGCATCGTCATCCGCTCCGTAACATGAGTGTCCTTGGTCAGCGAAAAATCAAGATTCCACCAACCTGGACCGGTGAAAGTATTGCGTCCCAAATTTCCGGGCGCCGTCTGGACGGTGGAACCGGCTGCGTTTGTCGTGGTCGGGATCGCGAAGTACGGGCCCGCCACGCTACCGCCCGCGGCGACCGAGGCTGAATTTGCCAGCACCGCGTTCGAAAAGAACTGCGGATTTCCGGACACGTTATAGGTCGGCGTCTGGACCAGGAAAGGCCTTGCGCCCACGCCGTCAAAGCTGTCATAGCCATATTGCAGCGTTCCGTACGGCCCCACCACGGTGAAGGGGAAGCCCGATTGCGCGCTGAAAATGCCGAGCGCCTTCCAGCCCTGAGTCAGCCGTTTGGGAAGCTGAGAGAAGTGTCCGAAGGGGACATCATACTCAAAGTTCGTTACCACTCTCTCTTTCACGCTATAACTGGCGGGAGCGTACTCGCATCGGATACACTGCGGGTTATTCAGGGTCACTCCGCCGCTGGTTCCCGGCGCGCTCCACACCGCATCGGCGTCCGTCATGTCCTTGGCCCATGTGTAATTCGCCTGGAACGCGATGCCGTGTTCCACGGAGGTCTTGCGCACCTGCGTCTGCAGGCCGTAGTAACTCGAACGGGCCGCATTGTAAAAGATCAGAAGCTCGCCGAGGCCCGGAGTCACGTTGCTATAAGGCGTGTATTGAGACTCGGCGCCGGTATAGGAGTTCGGGAAGCTTTCCTGATAAAGGTGTATGCCATTGTTCATGACGCCGGAGATAGTCAAATCGATGTTACCGGGCAGTTGTTGGTCCACCGTGAGATTGCCGCTCATAGTGTATCCGTTGCGCAGTTGGTCAGAGGGGTAGTCTCCCGCGATATTGCCCACCACGGCCGCGATGGGCGCCAGGTTTACAGGGGTATTGGGGGGAATGAGCTTGGTATTGCCGTTGGGCGGCATGGGTGTGCCTGACAGACTGGTCAATACCGGCAAGGACACGGGCAGCGGTGTCAGGGAGTATGGGGCATGCTGCAGATAGCTTAATGCGGCAAGCGGGAAATTGACGGTCGACTGATCCGGATAGACTGTCGGAATGCTATTGGTGAATATCGCGAAGCCGCCCCGCAGGACGGTCTTACTGGCGGCTTTATAAGCAAACCCGAAGCGCGGCGCGAAGTTCTTATAGTCGGGCTTATAAAGCGGCGTCGGGTTCAGCACAAAATCGCCGAACAGGCTGCCGTAATCGGCGACGCCGCCGAATCGGTCACCGACTTCCGAGGGCACCGCGTTGTACTCGTATCGGAAACCCAGATTCACGGTGAGTTTGGAACTGAGCTTGATATCGTCTTGAATCCAGCCGGCCAGGTGCCATATACGCACTCCCCACCATGCGCCGCCGCCGCCCGGCGGTCCAAAGCCCGGAATAGTCGTAGCGCGGCCGAACGACGCCGGCAGACCCTCCATCATGCTGATCAATCCGCTCGGGCTTCCTGTTCCCGCCAGCAAGGCGGGCCCGCCATCGGTGGACGTGATGGTCTGGGCCAGCGCCGTGCCGGCGCCGAATTGATAGACGCCATTCGGTCCCAGCGAAGTGACGCCGAAGCCGTTGTCCCGCCCGCGGCGAAAATTGCCACCGATGTTGAAGGTCTGGCGCCCCTTCGTCCATGTCAGGTTGTCTTGCGGATGAAAATTGGTCTCCACGTATTTGGTGATGAAGGTATCTGGTCCGAAGTTCGAGAGGCTCCCGTCCAGGAACGTCGTTTGAGGAGTAGCTTGAGTCGGGGGCAAAGAGCCTTCTATTTGCCGGTTGAGAGTGAAGATGAAGTTATTGAGCAGGGTGGGCGAAAAGATGTGCGTTTCGCTCACCGCATAGTTGCGAGGGTTATTGAAGTTTCCTGCGGAGAAAGACGGGTTCTCTATGGCGGCGACGGCATCCACCTCATTCTGGTTATTGTTCACGTAAGAAACACGCGCAAAAACGGAATCCTTGTCGGAAAAACGATGGTCGAGCCGCACCGAAAACTGGTTCGTATCGGTGGGCTGCTTGAACAGGACATTCAACGTGTTGGCTCCATACAGGCCATCCGGCTGGTTGGGCAGCGGATACTTGCCGAGAACCTGCTGGGCAACGGCGTTGAGCGGCACCTGGTATGCGTAGGATCCCACCGAAACTAAGCCTTGCCTTTCCGCGGCGGTGGGAACCGACATGATGGTGGGTTCCCCGAGACGCTGCCGGAACCCGGCGTATTCGACGAAAAAGAATGTCTTGTCCTCCTTGATGGGGCCGCCGAAGGTCCCACCGAACTCGTTTCTTTGAAAGGGGGGCACGCTGGTGGCGAAGAAGTTGCGCGCGTCGAAAGCGCTATTGCGCAGAAACTCAAACGCGCTGCCGTGAACCTGGTTGGTGCCGGTTTTGCTCACAATCTGGGTGATGGTGCCGCCGCCCTGACCGTACATCGCCGAGTAATTGTTTTGTAACACCTTGAATTCGGCGATCGCATCCAGGTTGAAGTTCCAGAACTGCGGAGTGCCCATCTCGGTGTCGCTGGCGTCGGCATTGTCGAGAGTAGCGACCAGGGTTTCGGCGCGATTGCCATTGCTGATCCACTGCGGAGCCAGCCATCCCATGCCGCCGGTATCCTGGGCCATGCCGGGCTGCATCATGACCAGGTTTGCTATGCTCCGCCCGTTTAGAGGCAGCGTCTCTACCTGTTCTTCGGTTACCAGACCGCCTAGCATTCCGTCGGTGGTATTGAGCAAGGGCGCGGTGGCAGTCACCTCCACCGTTGACTCGACCCCCACAACCGTCAGCTTGAAATCCACCTCGCGCTCCTGGCTCACGTCCAGGGTGATCCCGGTGGCATTGGCGGTCTTGAAACCGCCGCCCTCCGCGGTGACGTTATAAGTGCCTACCACGAGGTTCGGAATCGTATAGGTCCCGCCCCTGCCCGTCACGGTGGATTGCGAGACTCCGGTTTCGGCGCGTGTCGCGGTGATCCTCGCCCCGGGAATCACGGCTCCGCTGGGATCTGTGACGGTTCCCTCAATGGCGCCCGTCGCCTGGGCCCAGATCTGCAGCGGGAGAGACAGAGACAGAGCCAGCAGAAACCAACTGGCAGTTTTTAGTTGTTTGGCTGATGGCCGCACCGGCTCGGAGGTCTGCAGACACCTGACCCGCTGTTTGAACGTATACATACACCAACCCCCTCTTTGGGCAGCCGCTGTTGCACACATCGCCCTGAAAGTCGAAATCTTGTCGCAACTTATATCAAAAGAGTAAGGAGCGTGTCAAGAGAGTTAAATGCAGTGTCAAATGGAGCTTTCCATCACAGGCCGAAACAATAAAGCATCCCGCGCGTGCGGATATAAATGCGCCCATCGGCAATCGCCGGAGTGGCAAAGCACTCGTCGTCCAGTTCGTCGACGGAGAGAATCTCCTGATCCGGACCGGCCTTCAGGATCGTGACCACGCCGGAGTTGCCGACGAAGAAAACTTTGCCGTCGCCCGCCACCGGCGAAGCGTAATACTTGTCCACTGCGCCTCGTAGACGGCCCTGTTTGAAGGGGTGTCCGTTGGCCGCATCGAGGGTCGTAAGGATACCGCCATCGTTGATCAGATAGATCACTCCACGATAGAGCAGCGTGGAGGGGAGTTGCGGTATGGAGCGTTGATATTTCCATCGTAGCGCCGTGGTGGTCACGTCACCGGCGCCGCCGGCGTGCAGCGCCAGCAGTCCGTTCTCCGCGGCCATCACCGCTTGGAAGGATCTCCATTCGGCGTCGTCCAGTTTTCCGTCGTGGTTGATGTCTTCGAACGGAAAAAAAACGCGCATCGGACCCTCGGGCAACTCCGATTGCTGCAACGCGCCATCATGGTTGATATCGTATTTCGCCAGCGCATCCGCAAACGAGGGAATCTCGACATGCTTACCGGGATCATTGAACGATGAATTGTAGCCGTTGATATAAATCGTGTCGCCATCGAGTACCGGCACCGATTTCATCTCCGAAGCCAGGCCGTTCACCCACCAGACGCTCTTGCCCGACGCGAGATCGTAGGCATCCAACCGAAATGAACCGGGCGCAATGATTTGAATACCGGCGCCCTGGACGCCCTCGCCTTGCGGCCGATACACTACCGGCGTGGAATGTCCGCTGAGAGCTTCGGGCCGCGGCGTCTTCCAGGCTTGCTCGCCTTCGGATTGAGAAAACGCGGCGGCGAACGAGTTGTGCTGCTGGTCGCAGATCAAGACGACCTTGTCGCCGGCCAGAATCGGCGAAACACCCATTCCATACATGTTGTCGAACGGGCCCAGCCGGGTGCGCCATCGTTCCTTGCCGTCGAAGGTATAGGAGAGAAGCCCGTAATCGGGGAAAAAGATGTAAACGTTATGGCCGTCCGCCGCTGGCGTCGGCGATGACGGGCTGTTCTGCGTGTCCAGTTTCTCATGACGCTCGCGCGGAGACTCGCGGCGCCACAGGATTTTGCCGCTGCCCCGATCGAGCGCAATCGTGAAGAGCTTGTCTCCCTCGAACGCCGTAAGAAAGATATGATCGCCGCTGATCACCGGAGAAGAATGGCCGGGCGGCAACGCGGTCTTCCACACAACATGCCTGTCTGGTCCGATGCTATCCGGCAGCCCCGAGGTTTCAGCGACCCCGGTGCCGTTCGGTCCACGGAAGCGTGGCCAATCCGCGGCGAGCGACTTCACAGGAAAAGCAAGGGCTGCCAGTAAAAAAGATATCGCTGATCGCTGCATCGCTGCTCTCAATCATACTTCCGAAATGAGACATGCCGGAGATGGTTTGCTCCGGCGGGGCGGGTCGCCAGCCAGTCCGCGACGATCCACGCGGCCCCACCCTGGCGAGAGTGGCCCCCGGATCGGGCAGCGTGATCGATGGGATAGCCCGCGCCGTGGACATCCTCCTCTGATTTCCGCAGCGCTTGCCGCGGTCAAAGGCTGGGTCTTTCAGCCGACCATTCTGAATGGCGAAGCCGTCGAAGTTGCCACCGAGATCATCGTGGATTTTGCCTTGCAACAGTAGCTTAGCGGGCAACCAAAAGGTCCTCTGGATCGTCCAATGGTTAGGTCGCCCGACTGCTATAATGGCTTGGGGTTCCCTGCGGATTTGAAATCTATGAACAACCGTATTAAGTACCTGGTGGTCACCTCCTCTGCATGTGTGATGGTGCTGCTGGTTTTGGGTGGCGTGGTCGGTAGAAGCGCCTCGACCGACAGGCCTTATCCGCAGCTCGCGGTGTACACCGAAGTGTTGCACCGCATTAAGAGCGAATACGTGGAAGAGCCCGACATGAAGAGCGTCACATTGGGCGCGTTGAACGGTCTGCTCGAATCCATCGATCCCTTCGCCAGCTACCTGAATGCCGACCAGTACAAAGACTACCTGAAGAATAAAGATAGCGGCAAGGCTAACGTCGGCCTGGTGCTCTCGAAGAAGTTCGGATACGTCGGGGTGGTGGGAGCGGTTCCTGGATCGCCGGCCGCCAAGGCTGGGCTGGTTACCAACGACATGCTCGAGACCATTAATGGCGTGGCCACGCGGGACATGCCGCTGGCATACGCAACCCTGCTGCTCGAAGGCGAGCCTGGCTCGATTGTCGAACTCACCGTGGTGCGCGTGCGGCGGCCGGAGCCTCAAAAAATCAAACTTACGCGCGCCAATGGGACTTATCCGCCTGTGACCGAAAAGCTCATGGCGGACGCCGTAGGCTACATCCAGCCGGAGACGTTGGCCGCGGGCAAAGTCAAGGAAGTAGCGTCGGCTGTGGAGTCGCTCGAGAAGCAGGGCGCGCGAAAGCTGATTCTGGATCTGCGGAACTGCGCGGTGGGCTCGCCGCAAGAGGGTATTGCGCTGGCCAATCTGTTTCTTTCCAAGGGCGAAATCACCTACCTGCAGGGCCAGAAGGTGGCGCGCCAGGACTTCGAGGCTGATTCGGGAAAGAGCATCACCAAGCTGCCGATGGTGGTCATCACCAATCGTGGCACCGCGGACGGCGCGGAAGTCGCGGCGGGCGCTCTTCTGGATGACAAGCGTGCCGAGCTGGTGGGCGAGCGGACATACGGCGATGCCTCGCTGCGCAAGGCTATCAATATGGAGGATGGCGGCGCCATCATTCTCTCCGTCGCTAAATACTATTCGCCAAGCGGCAAAGCCATCCAGGATGTGGGCGTGACGCCCGAGACGGTGATGGCCGAGCCGGAAACGCAAGTGGAGCTGGACGACAACCTCGAGCCTGTGCCAGACGCTGCCGAACAGCCCGAGCACAAGCAAGAAGATCCTCTGCTCAAGAAGGCTATCGAGATTCTGGCCGGCCAAAAAACCGCTTAGGCCAATCCGGCGATGCCCGCCGATCAGCCCAAGCCATTGTGCTTCGTGCTCATGCCCTTCGGGCTTCAGTCCGAGGCAGGCGGCGGTTGCCTCATCGACTTCGAACGCGTCTATTGCGACTTTATTGTTCCCTCGATCCACGCCGCGGGCCTGGAGCCCGTGCGCGCGGATGAAGAACTCTCCGGCGGAATCATCCACCAACCCATGTTCGAGCGGCTGCTGCTCTGCGACTATGCCGTAGCCGATATCACCAGCGCCAGTGCCAACGTTTTTTACGCGCTTGGCGTGCGCCATGCCATGCGGCCACACACCACCGTGCTGCTCTGTGCCGAAGGCGGCCGGCTTCCCTTTGATGTGGCGCCCTTGCGGACCCTCTGCTACCGGCTCGATGCACATGGCAAGCCTGCCGATTCGGAACTCCAGGGCAAGCTCGCCGCTGTATTGAAGGCCGCCCGGGACGTCACCCACGATAGTCCTGTCTATCAACTGCTCGAAGGCATACACGCTTCGGAAATCGCCCACGCCAAAACGGATATCTTCCGCGAGCAGGTGCGTTACTCCAAAAGCACCAAGGAACGGCTGGCGGTGGCCCGCAAACAAGGGCCGGACGCAGTAGCGGCCGTCGAAAGCGAGCTGGGCGATATCGCCGATCAGGAAGCGGGCGTAGTCGTCGATCTGCTGCTGTCCTACCGCGCGGTTAAGGCTTGGGAGCGCATGATCGCGCTCACTCAAAAGATGCCCCTGCCGCTGCGCCGTACCGTCATGGTGCAGGAGCAACTCGGATTTGCGCTGAACCGCGCCGGCCGCGGTGAAGAAGCCGAGCGCGTGCTGCTCGAAGTGCTCGGCAAACATGGCGCGAGCAGCGAGACCTATGGTGTGCTCGGCCGCGTGTATAAAGACCGCTGGGAAGAGGCGCTCCGCAATCAGCGCCAGGCGCTCGCGGCGGGTCTGCTCGAAAAAGCCATCGGCGCCTATCTGCGGGGCTTCGAGGCCGACTGGCGGGATGCGTATCCAGGGGTGAATGCCGTGACGCTGATGGAGCTGCGTGAGCCGCCCGATCCGCGCCGCAACGAGCTGCTGCCCGTAGTGCGATACGCCATAGAGCGAAAAATCGCTTCCGGTAAATCGGATTATTGGGACCACGCCACGCGTGTCGAGTTAGCCGTGCTCGCCACGGATCAGAGCGGTGCACAAGCCGCATTACAAGACGCGGTGGCGGCTATTCGCGAGAAGTGGGAGCCTGAGACCACCGCGCGCAACCTGCGGCTGATTCGCGAAGCCCGCATGGTGCGAGGAGAAGGCCCGGATTCGGTCGACTGGATCGGTCAGATCGAGCGCGAGCTTTCGAGCGCGAAGTGAACCGCGAGTTGCCCACCGGCTGACTCACGGCGCGGTGCTAAAATGCGGCATTCTATGTCCCTGTCCCGCCGCCGGTTCCTGGGCGTTCTTCCAGCCGCATCGCTGGGCGCCTTTCGCCTGTTGGCCGCCGCTGAGCGGGGCCGCGCGCGCATTACCGAAATCCGCGTCATGGTATTGCAAGGGCCGCGCACTTACACGCTGGTCAAGATCCTCACAGACGCCGGCGTCTATGGCATTGGCGAGGGCTATGGCAGTCCCGGCGTAGGCATCAAGGAAGGCGTCCTCGAGCTGCGGCCGTACTTCATCGGCAAAGACCCGCTCCAGATCGAAGCGCTCTATAACGGCCTGGGGACCCGCATCGATGGTTCCGCTCACATGCTGCTCCGCGCCGTCAGCGCCATCGAGATCGCGCTCTGGGATCTGGCCGGGAAGCTGCTCAACCAGCCCGTCACCACGCTGCTTGGAGGCCGCTACCGCGATCGCGTGCGCGTCTACAACGACGACGGGCCGCGCAACATGCTCGACCGCGCAAGCTGCAACGAATGGGCCGATCGTATGAAAAGCGATCCCGCCGGATGGACAGCCTTCAAGATCCCGCCCCCACGATCGACGCCCAAACTCGATAACGCCCGCGACCCCGCCAACCGTGTGCTCACCTCCCGGGAAATCCGCGAGATTCGCCAGGCATTTGAATATTGCCGCGACGCTATCGGTTGGGATTACGACCTGATCGTCCACTGCCATTGGGAATACGATCTACGCTCCGCCATACAGTTGGCTGAAGCCGTCGAGCCGATCAAGCCGCTGTGGCTCGAAGACCCCATGCCTCCCGACTACTCGGAAAGCTGGGCGCGCCTGGCGCAGGTCTCTAAGGTTCCCATCGGCACCGGCGAAAATCTCGCGCGCCGGCAGGGTTTTAAAGATTATATTATGAATCAGGCCTGCGATATTGCTCAATTGGATGTTAGAAATACCGGAGGTTTGTTGGAGTCTAAGAAGATCGCCGATCTGGCGGAGCTGTTTTATGTGCCTATGGCTGCGCATAACACGGGCAGCGCCGTCAACACTATGGCCACCATACAGTGGGCCGCCTCCGTGCGCGATTTCTTAGCTGCTGAAACTCTAATTGGGCGGCGAAATTGGATGGATGATGTTATCGTTCATGAAGGGCCGATTATCGCCGGGGGTTATATTGCGGTGCCGCAAAAGCCTGGCCTGGGAATCGAATTAAATGCGAATGTGGTTAGAGCCAACCTTGCCGAAGGTGAAAAATATTGGGAGTGAGCCGCCTGCCATCCATGCTGCCTATGTTGCGCCTTTCGGCTTGTTTATCGCTACGCTGGCGGTCCGGCACTGGATTCAGCCGGAGACCTTCGCGGTCTTGCGCTTCGTACTGATCGGCGTCGCGCTGGCAGTGTTTTCGCGGCGGGTGATTCCATGGAGGCCTTCCTTTTGGCTGGCGTCCGTATTGGTAGGCGCGGCGGTGTTCGTCGTCTGGGTCGGCCCGGATACTCTGTGGCCGCGCTATCGCGATTTTTGGCTGTTTCACAACTTCATCACCGGGGCCGCCGCCAGCTCGCTCGACGCGCGGCTCAAAACGAATGCATTTTTTATCGTCATACGTGTTGCCGAAAGCGCCGTATTGATCCCCATTCTCGAAGAGCTTTTCTGGCGCGGCTGGCTGATGCGCTGGTTGATCCAGCCCGATTTCGAGAACGTGCCGATGGGCCGGTATACGCCGCGGTCCTTCTGGATCGTGGCGCTGTTGTTCGCCTCGGAGCACGGCGCGTATTGGGAAGTCGGCCTGATCGCCGGCATTGCCTATAACGCCTGGGTAGTGCGTACGCGCAACCTGGCCGACTGCATGTTGGCTCACGGCGTCACCAACGCCCTGCTCGCCGCTTACGTTCTGCTGTTCGATAAATGGGAATTTTGGTTGTGAAACCTTAGTATCGCTGAGTCGCCGCCCGCGCGGCAGCCAGCACCTTCGTCCGCAATTCCTGAGACTTTACCAGCGAAATATGACAGCAGGTGTCACGAATGGGGCACTACACTGCCAGCATGCAATCTCTGGTAGGAAAAATCGCAGTCGTGGCTGGATCCAGCCGTGGAGCGGGGCGGGGCATCGCGCTGGCGTTGGGCGAGGCCGGTGCAACGGTATACGTGGCCGCGCGCACCTCGCGCGACGGACCCAGGCCCGCCGACAGCGCTCCCGGGACGGTGGAAGACACCGCGGAGGCAGTTACCGCGTGCGGAGGACTGGGCATTGCGGTGCGCGCCGACCTGAGCAATCCGGACCAGACGGCCGCTCTGTTTCTTCGCGTGGCCCCGACGACCTGGGTTATCGCGGCCAGATTCTCCACGATCTGGGTCACCAGTGCATCGACCGCATGATCATGACCATGAGTTGGGAGCTCAAGAAGTCGAAAGTGGTGGTTGTCGGTATGAATCCCGGCTTCATGCGCACCGAGCGCGTGCTGATGCATATGACCACCGAGGCTCTCAAGAGGCAGTTCCGCTTCGACCTGAGCGAATCGCCGGAGTACATCGGGCGGGCGGTGGCCGCTCTCGCGGCGGACCCCAAGGCGTTGCGGAAGACCGGGCAGTTGCTGTGGGTGGCGGACCTGGCTGCCGAATACGGCTTCACCGATGTGGATGGACGTGTGATTCCGCGTTTCGATCCGAAGGCGCCGCAACCGGATTAGCTGGCGGATTGTGTGTCTACGCGTGCGCGCGCTGGGTATTCAGGCGTCAGGAGCGCGGCGTAAGCTTCCATGCCTTTGGCAAGATCTTGCGCGGCTTCCTGATTCATGCTCTTCAGCAGGCAGGAACTCGCTCCCAGTGCATAAGCCTGTTCGACGTCGCTGGATTCTCCGGAAGTGAGCACGATCACCGGAATTTGCCTCAACCCAGGCTTGGTTTTCACCCATTGCAGAACTTCCAGGCCCGATCTCTGCGCGACATCCAGATCGAGCAGAATGAGCCGCGGTATGGGGTAACCAGCGCGATCCGCATACGCATCGATACCGGAAGGATAGGCCTGACTCTCCCTAGCGGTTTGGACCATACGGAGGCTGACGCTGGGCGCCGCGCTTGAAAATGCAAACTTCAAACGAGAAGGTTCGTCGAGAGTGCCCCCGATGAGCAGGACCGTGCTATCCATAGCGCTAGTTCCGATTGCCATGGCCATGGGTGGGCGCTGCCTGATATGCTCCGCGCGCACGCTCCAGGATCTCGTCCGCATAATCAGGGAGATTATTTCTGAGCCAAAGGACGGTGGCTTCTCCATCGCCCTCCGAAACAAGGCGTGTGTGGGCGCACAGCACCCCGTTGAGGACTCCACTCTGGAATTCCTTATCGAAAACATCCATCTGGTAGGCGCACAGGAGGCTGAAGGGACTGGCTTCCAGCAATTCGTTCCACAAATCCTCCAGGCGCAGGGCGGCCGAAGAGTGACCGGCATTCCAAAGCAGATCTACCATCTCGCCGTAAGCGCACAATCCCACCTCGCCCGGCTGAGCGCGAAGCCTTCGGATGAGGGCTCCCACGGTATTTTCAAACCGCTCCGGGTCAGGCTGGCCGTCCACCATGAAGCCGGCAAGCGTCTCCCGGGCATCCAAAAAAACCAAGCGCGTTTCGCCGATGGCCGAAGGCTCGAAGCCTTCCTTTTCGAGTTCTTGGCTAAAGGCCTTCCAATGGCTCGCAGTAGCGATGACAACAATTGTTTCGCTTCGCCTCAAACCGTCTGCGAGGTATCGACTGACGTTCCCTTGCCAGCGTGCGCTCGTCGCTGTAGAACTGCACCAGATGGGTGTGCGATTCCTGCTTATCACGACACTTCGATGGCAACGACCCACCTGACGTTGCCATAACAACATCATACACCGCCACAACTGGGGGGCCGTAACTGTCTCGGCTGCGTAATCGTCTTAGCGATTGCGCGGTGATGTCGGAAAATTGAACTGATTCATTTCTCATGCCATCCGATAACCTGATTGCGACGCTGGGGGAGTTTGCCGATCTAGCCTTCATTGTTGAATCCTCCGACGACGCCATCATCTGTGAAGACCTGAATGGCGCCATTCTGACGTGGAACCGGGGGGCGGCTGCCATCTACGGCTATGCGGCCGAAGAGGCTATCGGCCGTAGCTTCAACCTGTTGGTTCCACCGGATCGCATCGCGGAGGAAGAATCAATACTGGAGCGAGTACGAGCGGGACAGCGCATCCAGCACTTCGAGACGGTTCGCATCAAGAAGAGCGGCATCTCGATTGATGTTTCCTTGACCATCTCGCCGATTCTGGACGAGCAGAACCGCGTAGTGGGAGCATCGCACGTGGCGCGCGATATCTCGGAGCGCAAGCGTTTGGAGGCAGCCAACGCCCAGCTCGCGGCCCTCGTAGAGTCCTCGGAAGACGCCATTATCAGCAAGGACCTCACCGGAACGATCAAGACCTGGAACGCGAAGGCGGAGATGGTATATGGCTACTCCGCAAGCGAGGCCCTCGGCAAAACCATGACGTTTTTGCAGCCGCCCGGGCAGGAGCAGGAGGAAGACGAAATCCTGGAGAAGATCAACCGCGGAGAACGCGTCGATCATTTTGATACGGCGCGGTTGCGGAAGGATGGAAGCCTGGTGCAGGTATCCTTGACCGTCTCGCCCATTCGCGACCGCGCCGGCACGGTCATAGGCGTCTCGCATGTGACGCGTGAAGTTACTCAACAACGCTCGCTTGAAGCGGCCAACGCCCAACTGGCGGCGATCGTCGAATCGTCGGAAGACGCCATCGTCAGCAAAGACCTCACCGGAAGGATCCAGACCTGGAACGCGGGCGCGGAACGAATCTACGGCTACTCCATGGATGAGGCAATCGGGCGCAACATCGCCTTCCTGTTCCCCACTCATCGGGTGAACGAGGAGCAGGAGATTTTGTCCAAATTGCGCGCCGGCCACCGGTTTGAGCATTTCGAGACAACCCGCCTGAGGAAAGGCGGCGAGCTGATTGAAGTCTCGTTGAGCGTTTCGCCGATTCGCAACCTGGCGGGCGCTATTGTGGGCGCTTCTCACGTAGCGCGCGATATCACCAAGCGCAGGGAGCTGGAGGCGCAAATGCGCCAGACGCAGCGCCTGGAAAGCATTGGCGTCCTGGCGGGCGGAATCGCGCACGATTTCAATAATCTGCTGACCGGAATCATCGGCAATGCCAGCCTGGTTGCGGATAGCCTGCCGCCTTCGCATCCCGCGCGAGACCGGCTGGACGATCTGACCCTTGCCGCCGACCGGGCCGCCGATTTAACCCGACAGATGCTGGCTTATTCCGGCCGAGGCCAATTTGTGATTGAAGCAGTGGACGTTTCCTCGGTGGTAGTCGATATAGGGAAGCTGATCCAGGCGTCCATCCCCAAGACCGTAGCGGTGCGCTTCGAACGGGGCGCGGACATGCCGCCGATCAAGGGAGACCACAACCAGATACAGCAACTGGTGATGAACCTGATTATCAACGCGGCGGAAGCGGTCGGAGAGGACCGCTCCGGAACCGTGGTGGTCAGAACCGGGACGCAATGGATGGACGAAGATTTCATCCGGGCGGTTCTCCCCGGAACCACCCTCGCCGCAGGACGCTACGTGTACATCGATGTGCAGGACGACGGCTGCGGCATGAACGAAGAAACGAAAGCAAAAATCTTCGACCCCTTCTTCACCACCAAATTTGCGGGACGTGGATTGGGATTGGCCGCTGCGCTGGGCATCGTCAATTCCCACAAGGGCGCGATCCGCGTGGACAGCAGTCCGGGTGAGGGAACCAATTTCAAGGTTTATCTTCCCGCTATGCCTTCAAGATCTTTTGTGAGCCGTGGAATGGACTCGAATACGAATAAAGGCACCGTTCTGGTGGTCGACGATGAAGAGATCGTTCGAAAAGTCGCCAAACTGAGCCTGGAGAGTTACGGCTATCGAGTGCTGCTAGCCAACAACGGCAAGGAAGCACTCGAGCAGTTTCGCGAGATGTCCGAATCGATTGATCTGATCGTTCTCGATCTGACCATGCCGCTCATGGGTGGCGAAGAAGCGTTCCGGCATTTGCGCGCAGTCCGGGCAGACATTCCCATCGTTCTGTCGAGCGGGTATAACGAGAGCGAAGCGACGCGCCGATTCGGAGATGGCGGTATCGCGGGATTTGTCCAAAAACCGTACCGGAGTATCAATCTCAGGGAAAAAGTGGACACCGTGTTGGCAGAACGGCTGTTGCCGCGCGGCGAGCTATCTCACTAGCGCCGACGATTTGCCTGCAAAGGCGAGCACCCATGCGGGAAAGATGCCCAGAAACAGGGTCCCCAGCGCGGGAATGGCCAGGGCCACCCGCAGACCTGCCGAGAGCGGTTCGAGCTCTGCAGTAGCATCGCTAGGCTCGCGCATGTACATGGTAACCAGGATGCGCAGGTAGTAATACGCCGCTACAGCGCTATTCAGCAGGCCCAGCACGGTCAGCCACACCAGGTGCGCATCGAGCGCCGCCTTGAAGATATAGAATTTACCGAAGAAGCCGCCGGTGAGCGGCACGCCGATCAGCGAAAGCAGAAAAATCGAGAGCAGCGCGGCTGTTCCAGGTTGTCGCGTGGCCAGGCCCGCGAAATCGTCCACCTTCAGAAAGCGCTCGCCCTTGCCCGAAAGGTGCGAGACGACCGCGAACGCGCCAACGTTCATGAAAGCGTACGCCGCCAGGTAGAACATGGCCGCCGAGGTACCCACCTCGGAGCGCGCCGCGAGGGCCACCAGCACGTATCCGGCGTGCGCGATGGAGCTGTAGGCCAGCAGCCGTTTGATGTTCGACTGGGTGAGCGCGGCGAAATTGCCGATGGTCATCGACAGCAGCGCCGAGCCCCAAACCAGCGGCTCCCATACGCTGCCGATGGGCCCGAAAGCGGTCGAGAAGATGCGCAGGAAAATGGCGAACGCCGCCGCTTTGGAGCCGGTTGTAAGAAAGGCAGTCACCGGTGTGGGAGCACCCTGATAAACATCCGGCGCCCAAATTTGAAAGGGGGCGGCCGAAACTTTGAACCCCAGGCCCACGAACATCAGTGCCGCGGCAACACCGATGAAGACAGGTGCGGACCCGCCGCTCACAGCCGCGCGGATTCCGGTCAGCAAGGTCGATCCGGTCATCCCATAAGCCAACGCCACTCCGTACAGGAAGAATGCCGTGGCGAAAGAGCCGAGCAGAAAATATTTTAAGGCCGACTCATTGGCCCGCTTGTCGTCGCGCAGATAACCGGCCAGCACGTAGCTGGAAATCGAGGAGATCTCCAGGCCGATGAAAATCATGATCAGCTCGTTGGCGGAAACCATGACGCATTGGCCGGCCACTGAGAAAAGTAGCAGCGCGTGATATTCGCCGGTTTCCGCGCCTTCCCGATTCAGGAAGCGGAACGAAAGCAATACCGTGAGGATGCCCACGCCGATCACCAGCACGCGGAAGAAGGTGGCAAAGCCGTCCACGATGAGCAGGTCCGAGAAGGCCGGGCCCGGCGATTGGTACGCCAGTACCGAGGCGCCTAAAGCGGCCACCAGCGCCACCATCGAGATGCGGCCGTAAACATCCCGGGAACCCTTGCGGAGGATCACGTCGAGCACCATCAGCAGCGTGCCGGCCGCGATCAGAATGATCTCGGGCAGGAAGCGGATGTACTCCACGCCGCCGGGCGCCACGTTAACGGGCATGCGCTACCTCCGTGGGCATGGCGGAACCGGCCGGAGCTTTCACGCGGAACTGCACGTTCACCTGGGTCTGGTCGAGAATCCGTGCCGTGGTTCTGGTCACTGCCGGCAGGAACGACTGCGAATACATGCCCATCCAAACCATCATGACGATCAAGGGAACCACGGCCGCCCACTCGCGCGGTTTCAGATCGAAGACGTGCTGCCGTACCTCATCGGATACTTCGCCGAAGAACACCCGCTGGTAGAGCCAAAGCATATAGCAGGCCGACAGAATGGGGCCCATCGCCGCGAAAATAGTCCAGGTGAAATTGGCCTTGGCGGATCCTTGCAGCACCAGAAACTCGCCTACGAAATTGCTCAGGGTGGGCAGTCCGATACTGGCCAGCATGGTAATCATGAACGCAACCGAAAGCCATGGCGCGCTGGTGGCCACGCCGCCGTAATCGGCGATGGCCAGTGAATGCCGGCGCTCGTAGAGGTAGCCCACCAGCACAAAGAGCGCGCCGGTCGAAATGCCGTGAGCCAGCATCTGGTAAACCGCGCCATCCAGGCCAAGCTGCGTGAATGAAAAGATGCCGAGCACCACGAAGCCCAGATGGCTGACCGAGGAGTACGCCACCAGCTTCTTCATATTGGGCTGGACCATCGCTACCAGAGCTCCATAGAGGATCCCGATGATCGCAAGAACCACGATCCAGGGCGCGCAGTACCGCGCCGCGCCCGGAAACATTGGCAGGCAGAAACGCGCGAGGCCATACGTACCCATCTTCAGCATCACCGAGGCCAGCATCACGGAGCCCGCCGCGGGAGCCTCGCCGTGCGCGTCGGGAAGCCAGGTGTGCAGTGGGAACAGCGGCACCTTCACGGCGAAGGCCACGAAGAACGCCAGGAACAGCGCCATCTGCTGCCCACCGGTGAATGAGAGGCGGCCGTTCGACAGCATCTCCATGATGTCTGAATAGTTGAAGGTTCCCGCGCGATTGTATACGTAGATGATGGCCGTCAGCATCAGCATCGACGCGACCATGGTGTACAGAAAAAACTTGACCGCCGCGTAGATGCGCCGCTCGTGGCCCCATATGCCGATCAGGAAGTACATGGGCACCAGCGCGATTTCCCAGAACACGTAGAACAGGAACAGGTCCTGCGCGGCGAATACGCCCACCAGCCCGAACTCGAGCGCCAGCAGGAATGCATAATACTCTTTGGCGCGGATCTGAATGAAGGTCCAGGAAATCAGGATGCAGATGGGCGTCAGAAAAGTGGCCAGGATGGTCAGCCACAAGCTGAGGCCGTCGAGCGCCACGTGGTAATGAATGTTCGGCGACGCGATCCAGGTGATGTCGGTCACGAATTGCTGGCCGGGGGCATCGGAGTGGTATCCGAACGCCAGGCCTAGCGAAGCGGCGAAGGCCACCAGCGAAAAGATAAGACTCACGCCGCGGATGGTCTGCTGCCCTTGCTTGGGTAACAATAGCAAAACGATAAACCCGGCCAACGGCACGGCCAGGACCAAATCCAGCAGGTTCATCGGATGCCTCCAGCGGCAAGACCCATGGCCACCAGCACGAGCACCGATCCGAGCAGCACCCACACCGCGTAACTGCGTATATTGCCGGATTGCAGCCGCTGTAGCAGGCCGCCCACGCCCTTCGAGACAGTACCGGCTCCGTTCACCGTGCCATCGATAAGGGCGGCGTCCACACCCTTCCACAGCACTTCGCGCGATCCCGCTACGACCGGATTCACCACCGCTGCATCGTAAATTTCATCCACGAAATATTTGTTGTAGATCAATTTGTAGAGGCCGCTGCAGTTCGCCGCGAGCGATTCGGGCAGCCCCGGACGCGCGACGTAGAACAGCCATGCAAGCGCGATGCCCGCCAGGCCCACCGCCACGGAGATGACCATCGGGCCAAGGTCGGCGCCTTCGGCGAGCGGTGGGAACAGCGGCGACAAATATTCGGGCACTTTGAAGAGGTAGCCGCCCGCCAGCGACAATGCCGCCAGCACCACCAGCGGGCCGATCATCACAAACGGCGATTCATGCGGATGCGCCTTACCGCGATACGCTCCGAAAAACGCCAGGAAGATTGCACGGAAAACATAGAACGCGGTCATGCCGGCGGTGATCACTGCCACCCAATACATCCACGGCGCGTGCCGGTCGGCAGCCAGCAGGATGGCGTCCTTACTATAAAATCCCGCAAAAGGCGGCACGCCGGCGATGGCTACCGCCGCGCACAGCACGGTCCAGAAAGTCCAGGGAATCTTCTTGCGCAGGCCGCCCATGTTCCGCAAATCCTGTTCGCCGCCGAGCGCATGGATGACGCTGCCGGCGCCCAGAAACAGCAGCGCTTTGAAGAAGGCGTGCGTCACCAGGTGGTAGATGCCGGCCGAGAACGCGCCCACGCCCGCCCCCAGAAACATGTAACCGAGTTGGGAAACGGTCGAGTAAGCGAAAACTTTCTTGATGTCGTTCTGCAGCAGGCCTATGGTGGCGGCGAAGAATGCCGTGAGCAGGCCGATGATGGCGACAGCCTCCAGGGCGGCCGGCGCGTGCGTGTAAATCGCGGCGGAGCGCGCCACCATATAGACGCCTGCCGTGACCATGGTGGCCGCGTGGATCAGCGCCGAAACCGGCGTGGGTCCGGCCATGGCGTCCGGCAGCCACACGTAGAGTGGAATCTGCGCCGATTTGCCGCACGCGCCTACGAGCAACAGGAACGCGATGGCCGTCAGCGTGGCTTCCGGTTTGGCGGCCGCACCCGCAAATACGGTACCGAAATCCAGCGTTCCGAAATTCACCACGATCAGGAACATGGCCAGCGAAAAGCCAAAATCGCCGATGCGATTTACGATGAATGCTTTGTTGCCCGCGTCGGTGGCAAACTTCTTGGTGAAATAGAAACCGATCAGCAGGTAGCTGCACAATCCCACGCCCTCCCAGCCGATGAACAGCACCAGGTAATTGGCGCCCAGCACCAGGATCAGCATGAAGAACATGAACAGGTTCAGGTAAGCGAAGAAGCGATAGTAGCCCTCCTCGTGCGCCATGTACCCGATGGAGTAAATGTGGATCAGCGAGCCGATGCCGGTCACCACCAGCAGCATGATCGCCGTGAGGCGGTCCACGCTAAAATCCATCCCCACATGAAAATCGCCGCTGGCGATCCAGGTGTAGTAGCGCTCCACGTGCGCCGTGTTCAGCTCGCCCAGGGCCGCCAGGGTTTTCAGCACCCAGACGAAGGAGAGCAACACCGAGCCTATGGCGATGGCGTTGATGACGGTCTTCGAAAAGCGCCGCCCCAAGATCCCGTTCAACAGGAACCCGGCCAGAGGAAAGACGGGAATCAGCCAGAGTTGCATCTAGTTTTTCATGGTGCTCACGTCGTCGATGTTCAACGTGGAGCGATTGCGAAATACCGTCAGAATGATGGCTAGTCCGACGGCTGCCTCGGCGGCCGCCACCACCATCACGAAGAAGCTGTAGATGTGTCCATTCACCTGTTTCAATTGATAGGAGAATGTGATGAAGCTGAGATTCACGGCATTCAGCATCAACTCGATGGACATGAACACGGTGATGATGTTGCGCCGGAACAGGAATCCGGACACACCCAGCGCGAACAGCACTGCGCTGAGGATCAGGTACCAGGAAAGCGGAACGCCGGTCATCTTCAGTCCATCTCCTTTTGCGCCAGAACCACCGCGCCCAGTATGGCAATCAGGATGAGCACCGAAATCACTTCGAACGGCAGCAGGAATTGAGTAAATAAGGCGCGGCCGACGGCCTGCGCGGTGCCGCCTTGGAAACTGCCGAAATGCACCCGGGGCGATCCGGGGAACACGCGCTCGACGAAGAAAGCCATCAGGCCCAGGAAAGCGATCAGCAGCGGAACGCCCAGCAACTGCGCCATCAACGAACGGCCGCGGCGCGTCTCCCCGCCCGCGTTCAACAGCATGATCACGAAAATGAACAGCACCATGATGGCGCCGGCGTAGACAATGACTTGTGCCGCGGCGATGAATTCGGCTCCCAGCAACAGGTACAGCACCGCCAGGGAGCCCATCACGCCGATGAGCGAGACAGCGCTCGAAATCGGATGGGACTGCACCACCACGTTGACGCCGCAAACCACCGCAATCGTCGCGAAGATGAGAAACAGGAGGGCGTCCATGTTAAGCAATGTCAGGCAAACGTCAGGAAAATACGGCCACCATCAGGCCGGTGATCAGCAGGTTGACAACGGCCACCGGGAAAAGGAACTTCCACGCGAAGCCCATCAGTTGATCGTAGCGGAAACGCGGCATCGTGCCGCGAACCCATATGAACACGAAGAGCAACGTGCCGGTCTTGGCCGCAAACCAGAACAGCGGCGCAAGCACGGCGTGTCCGGCCGGAATCAGGAAGATCGCCGCCAGAACGAAAAATACGACTGCAACGACCGGCAGGGTGATGCGGTCGGGCTTCCTCACCGGATTGAGTCCATGATATAAAGCCACCGCTCCGGCTCCCAGGAACACCAGCGAGGGCAGGTAGCTTGAACCCAGCGACTCCGGCCACAGCGGCAGCCATCCGCCCAGAAACAACGTGGTGGTCATCGAACAGACGGTCACCATGTTGGCGTATTCGGCCATGAAGAAAGCGGCGAACTTCATGCTGCTGTACTCGGTGTGGTAGCCGGCGACAAGCTCGTTCTCCGCTTCGGGCAAATCGAAGGGGATGCGATTGGTCTCGGCGAACGCGGCGATTAAAAAAATGATGAAGCTGAGAATTTGCGGGATGGGTCCCTGGAAGACGTTCCAGCGCGGAATGAAGCCCAGATAATACCCGCTCTGCCGCTCCACAAGCTGCCGCAGGCTCAAGGTGTTGGCCAGCAGCAGCGGCGCCGCAATTGCCAGGCTCAGCGGCAATTCGTAGCTGATCATTTGCGCCGAGCTGCGCAACCCGCCCAGCAGCGAATACTTATTGTTGGATGCCCAACCCGCCAGCGCAATCCCATACACGCCGACCGAGGAGATGGCCAGCACAAACAGCACGCCGATATTCAGGTCGGTCAACTGCATCCAGGTGTTGTCGCCGAAGATGGTGAAGCCGCCGCCGAAGGGAATCACCGAAATCGACAGCAGCGCCATGGTAACCGCTAAAAACGGCGCGAGAAGGTACAAGAATTTATTCACGTACGGGGGGATGAGGTCTTCCTTGGTAATCAGTTTGATGACGTCGGCCAACGGCTGCATCAAGCCGTGAGGGCCCACCCGCGACGGGCCGATGCGGACCTGGATGTGGGCGATCACTTTACGTTCCACCCATTGCAGGTACGCCAGGGTGGTGAGCAGAACAAACGCCACCACCGCAGCCTTGATCAGGCTCAGCAGGAAGAAGTTCATTTATCGATGGCCGTGGCTCTCTACCACGGAGTTCAGTACTTTAGAATAGCGCCCCAGCGTTCCCGAGGTGAACAGATTCTCGTGCGCCGAGCGTATTAATTCCGGGCGTCCGTCGAGGGGCAGGCGTCCGTTGAGCGCGGCCGTTTGGGCAGCGCCGCCGGCCTCCAGCACAGGCAGCGGCACATTATATCCGCGCACGTTTCGGCGGATTTCTTCGAAAACAGTAGCCGGAACCCATGGCCCCAATTCGGCTGCCACGCCCATTTCCCGCGCCAGCAAGCCCATAATCTCCAGATCGGGTTTCGTGCCCATGGTGCGAATGGCCTGGCGCAGCCGCTGGACTTCGCCGCACACGTTGGTGACCGTGCCGTTCTTCTCGTAGAGCGAAGCGGCGGGGAAAACTACATCGGCGGCCTGCGCCGTTTCCGTCAGGAACAGATCGTGCACTACCAGCATGGAGGTGCGGCCGGCGGGAGGGCCCTTCAGCGGATTCGCCCCAACCACCCACAGCACGTCCAGATCGTCGGCGGACAGCATTTCCGGCAGCGCCATGGCGCGAGGGTCCGGCAGCAGCCCCATATCTACCGCGCCGCGCGAATTCGAATCGTCCACCAGGCAGACATACTGCACCGGGATGCCCAGCGATTCGCCAAACTCGACGAGGCGTCCCACCGCTTCCCCTTTGATGGCGTCTCCAAATACGATGACCAGGCCGGCTTCGGCTTTAAGGCGCTCCGATAGCGATGTTACCGCGTCCAGTTCTCTGCCTGGCGCGATACGGAGGCTGGCTGCCGCATACTTGTCTTCGCGGACCGGCCCGGTGGTGACCACGTAAACGTGCGCCTGATGGTGCCGCCAGTTCGCGCGAATCTGGAACGAGAGAAAGGGCTGCTCGAGGGCCAGGTCCGCACCGATGACGAGGACCGCTTTTTTCTGATACAGATCGGCCGTGGTGGCCAGCTTACCGTTCTTGCCGCTGAGCGCATCGAGCAGGGTCACGATGTCGCCCGTGCGGTGATGGTCGATGTTGCCCGTCCCCAGAACTTTGCGCGCGAACTTCTGCAGGTAATAATTTTCTTCGTTGGTGGTATGGTTCGAGCCGATCACGCCGAACCGACCGTTGCGTGCGCGGACTTCGTTGAACTTCGCCGCGACAGTTTCGAGCGCCCTGGCCCATGAAACTTCCTCCAGGTTGCCGTTCACCCGCACGAGCGGCGCCAGCAGCCGTTCCGGATGCCTGGAGAAATCGAATGCGTAGCGGCCTTTGATGCACAGGAATTCGCCGTTGATGCCGGAGCGGTCGCGATTGTTGCCTCGTATGATCTCATCGTTGCGCACGCCCAGAGTGGTCTTACAACCGTTCGAACAGTGCGTGCAGATGGTCCCCACGTGCTCCATTTCCCAGGGGCGCGTGTGATAGCGATAAGCGCCGCTGGTGAGCGCGCCCACGGGGCAAATGTCGATGCACATGCCGCATTCGTCGCACTCCAGGTGGTCGCCTTTGTTGGGCTCGATCTCGGAGACCATCCCGCGGTTCGCCACACCCAACGCCTTAACCCCCATGCCTTCGTCGCAGATGCGCACGCACCGATAGCAGAGGATGCAGCGGGGATTATCGAAGAACACTACCGGCGACCATTGCTTCTCATCGACGTGTACTTTGGTCTCCTCGAAACGGCTCTCGCCCGCGCCGTAGCGGAAGGTCATGTCCTGCAATTCGCACTCGCCGCCCTTATCGCATACCGGGCAATCCAGCGGATGGTTAGACAGCAGAAACTCGAGCATGGATTTGCGCGCAAGCGCCACTTGCGGTGTCTCGGTGCGCACCACCATGCCCTCGGCCACCGGCAGCGTGCACGCTGTCATCAGCTTGGGCATTTTTTCTACTTCCACGAGGCACATGCGGCACGCCGCGGCCAGGGTCAGCCCCTCGTAATAGCAGAAGGCGGGCACTTCGATGCCGGCGCGTTTGGCCGCATCGATCACCAGTTGTCCGGGCGTGGCCTGGACAGGCTGGCCGTCGATTGTCAGATGGATTAAATCAGGCATTCGAAATTGGTCTTAAACCGGCGCCAGCCGTCCGGCCTCCTCATAGGGGCACGGCCTCCCATGCAAATGATCCTCAAACTCGTGATAGAACTTTTCCACGATCGAAATGGTTGGCAGAGCGGCCGCGTCTCCCAGCGGACAGAATGTTTTTCCCAACATGTTTTTCGCCAGATCGCCGATCAGCGCGATATCGCTGCGCTGCCCCATGCCATCGTGAAAGCGCTGCAGCAGCTTGCGAAGCCAGCTCGTGCCTTCCCGGCAGGGGATGCACCAGCCGCAGCTTTCGTGCGCGTAAAAGCGCATAATGCGAAGCGCCGCTTTCACCATGCAGGTATCCTCGTGCATCACCACCACGCCGCCCGAGCCGAGCATCGATTTGGCTTTGGCCATCGAGTCGTAATCCATAGTCAGGCCTTCGCATTCCGCGCCGGTCAGCACCGGGCACGACGAGCCGCCCGGAATAAACGCCTTGAGTTTCTTGCCGTCCAGGATGCCGCCGCCGACTTCCTCGATCATGGTCTTCACCGGAAAGCCCAGCTTCAATTCATAAACGCCGGGACGGTTGACGTGGCCCGTCAGGCAAGTCAGCTTGGTGCCGCCGGCCTTAGGCACCCCCAACGCAGCGAACGCCGCTCCGCCATCGCGAATGATCGGCGGCACCGCGCAGTAAGTCTCGACATTGTTCAATACCGTGGGGCATTGAAAGGCCCCCACGACGGCCGGAAAAGGCGGCCGTATGCGCGGTATGCCGCGCTTTCCCTCGAGCGATTCGAGCAGCGCGGATTCCTCGCCGCACTCGTAGGCGCCCGCGCCGGTGTGGGTATACAGCTCGAAATCGAATCGCTTCCCGCGAATGTTTTTTCCCAGATAGCCATGCGCGTAAGCCTCCGCGATGGCCTTATCCATGATGTCGATCAGGTAGCGATACTCGCCGCGGATGTAGATGTAACCGGCGTGGGAATCGACAGCCAGCCCGGCGATCAGCGCGCCTTCGATCAACTGGTGTGGATCGTACTCCATCAGCAGGCGATCCTTGCAGGTGCCCGGCTCGCTCTCGTCGGCGTTCACCACGATGTATTTCGGGAGCGGAGACTTGCGCGGGACGAAACTCCATTTCATACCCGTCGGAAAGCCCGCGCCGCCCCTCCCGCGCAGATTCGAGATCTTGACTTCCTCGATGATTTGCTCGGGCGTCATGCCCGCGGCTTTTTCGAACGCCTGGTAACCATCCGTAGCCAGATAGGTATCGAGCGAGGCGGAATTGGGCATGCCGAAGCGGCGCGTCAACACCCTGGTTTCGAGGGGACTCGGTTCGTTGTACAGCATCTTACTGGATTTTCCTCAGGCCGTCGAGCAGCCGGTCGAGCTTCTCGGGAGTTACCGCATGGTGGAAATCGTAATTCACCTGCAGCGCGGGCGCCCAGGAGCAGGCCCCGATGCATTCGACCTCTTCGAGCGAAATCTGCCCATCCGCCGTGGTTTGTTTATGCCCGATCCCCATCTTTTGGCAGGCATGCTCCCAAAGCTCCATGCCGCCGCGTAACAGACAACTGATGTTGGTGCAGATCTGCACATGGTACTTCCCCAGCGGCTTGCGATGCAGCATGGAATAGTAGCCCACCACTTCATCCACCTGCAAAGGCGTTACGCCCACGCGCCGGGCAACCTCTTCGATCAGCTCCGGGGTGATGCAGCCCAACTCATCCTGCGCATACAGCAGCATGGGGATGGTAGCGGCACGCTGCCGGCCGGGCGGATAAATGCTCAGCAGCTTCGAAAATCGCGCTTCCAACTCACTGGAAAAAGTCATCGGAATTTATGAAGCCTTACCTGTCGGAATCCCCCAACACGAAATCCATGCTGCCGATGGCAGCGATCACGTCGGCGATCAGCGTGCCCTCCACCATTCTCGGGATGGCTTGCAGGTTGGCGAAGCTGGGTCCACGCACGTGCACGCGATAGGGATGCGTGGTACCGTCGCCGACTACGTAGTAACCCACTTCGCCGCGCGGCGATTCAATGGTCTGGTATACCTCTCCCGCCGGCACCCGGAAGCCCTCCGTCACGATCTTGAAGTGATAGATGAGCGCTTCCATCTGGGTCTTCATTTTCTCGCGATCGGGCAAGACTACGTGCGGGGCATCCGCCGTCCAGCGGCCTTCCGGCATGCCTTCGAGCGCTTGTTTGACGATGCGCGCGCTTTGCCGCATCTCTTCGATGCGTACCAGGTAGCGCGCGTAAACGTCGTTCTCGGTGCGCGTGGGAATATCGAAATCGAACTTCTCGTAGCTCGAGTAGGGCTGGCTCTTGCGGATATCCCATTGCAAGCCGGCGGCGCGCAGCATAGGGCCGGAGACGCCCAGATCGAGCATGTCCTCGAGTGAAATATAGCCTACGCCTTGCGTGCGTCCGATCCAGATGTGATTGTTGGTCAGCAGCTCTTCGTACTCGTCTACTTTCGCGGGAAAGGCGTCGATGAAGGTACGGACGCGGTGCTGCCATCCGCGGGGAGGCTCGAGCGCCAGGCCGCCTATACGGAAGTAGCTGGTCATCATGCGCTGTCCCGAATACATTTCGAAGATGCGCAGGATGTCCTCGCGCTCGCGGAAGCAATAGAGAAATACGCTCATCGCCCCGATATCGATGGCGTGGGTGCCCAGCCATACCAGATGGCTGTTCAGGCGCGTCAACTCGGTCAGCATCACGCGGGTCCATTGCGCCAGCGGCGGGATTTCGAGGCCGAGCAGTTTCTCTACCGCGAGGCAGTAGCACAGATTGTTCGAGAGGGGCGCCAGGTAGTCGATGCGATCCGTCAGCGTGACGCCTTGCTGGTAGTTCTTGACTTCGAATTCCTTCTCGATGCCGGTGTGCAGGTAGCCTATATCCGGCCGGCACGACAGGATGATCTCGCCATCCAGTTCGAGCTCGAGGCGCAGTACGCCATGGGTGGAGGGATGCTGCGGACCCATGTTGAGCGTCATGGCGCGCGGTTTGACACTGGCCGGACGTTGTTCGGGAGCTGCTTCGGTAACGCCTGTGATTGCGGTTTCGCTCACGCTGATTCCTATTTCAGATGCGGCTTCCGGTGATGTTGTAATCCTTGCGCAGAGGATTTCCCTCCCAATCGTCCGGCATCATGATGCGCCGCAAGTCGGGATGACTGCGGAAGCGCACGCCGAACAGGTCGAAGGTTTCGCGCTCATACCAGCCCGCGCCCCGCCACACGCTGGTCACCGAATCGATTTCAGGATTGGCGCCGGGCAGGCGGCACTTCACACGCAGCCGCTCATTACCGTCCAAGCAGTGTAGATGATACACAACCTCGAAACGCGGCTCCTCCGGATAGCGGTCCACGCCCGTGATGGTGCTCAACCGCACAAACTTCCGCTCGTCTTTCAAAAACCGGCACACACGCACAACTTTTTCCGGCGCGATTTCAAGAGTCAGCTCGCCCCGATCGAACTTGCCGGTGACCAATGCATCCGCGTCGAAAGCTTCTATGCTTGCCGCGGCTGCCTGTTCTTTCAGGCTTTCTGGCAACATGCGGTTTCGTTATGGTTTGTGAATACGGTCGCCCGACCAGTCGAGCGCTCCCTTTTTCCAGATGTAGAAAAATCCGGACAGCACCAAAACTACAAAGATGAACATTTCGCAAAAGGCGAACATCTTTAGTTCGCGAAAGACTACCGCCCAAGGATACAGAAAAATCGCCTCAATATCGAACAGGATGAACAGCATTCCCACCAGGTAGAATTTCACGCTGAAGCGTTCGCGCGCGCTGCCCGTGGGTGCGATCCCGCACTCATAAGGCGAGTCCTTGACGCTGTTCCGCACCTTTTTTCCCAGCAGATACGAAATGCCGATCATCCCCCCGGCCACCGCCATGGCGATCAGCGCCTGGAGCAAAACAGGCCAGTATGTTTGTGCGTACGTTTGCGGCATCGGTTTGAAGCGGCCGGTGGGCTTTCCTTTTGACTATAATGGTTGGCAAAGAAGAGTGTCAACCAACCGGGCCATCCAAATCTTGATCAACGGCGAGGGCCGCGCGGTGCCTGAGGGACACACCATTCTGCAATTGCTCGAAACGCTCGACCTGGACCCGGCGCGTGTGGCCGTGGAGCTGAACCGGCGGATCGTCAAGCCTCCCGATTGGCGGGTTACGCCGCTGGGCGAAGGGGCGCAGCTCGAGATTGTCCAATTCGTCGGCGGCGGCTGATCGAACAGCACCCAATGGGGCTGGAGCACCTTATCGGACAAGTCGCCGCCTGATGCGACTACTCCCAATGCAGGGCCCGCACGGGATCGATGGTGGTGGCGCGGCGCGCAGGGAAGTAGCCGGATAGCGCCGCCACGCCTACGATGCCCAGCGCGGCTGCGGCCATGGTTGGAAGATCCGTTGGCGCGACGCCGAATAATTGCGCCTGGAGCAGGCGTGTAGCCGCCCACGCAGCAATGAGGCCGATGACGACTCCGCCTCCGGCCAGCATCAGCACCTCGCGCATCACCATCCAAACCACCAGGCTGCGATCGGCGCCCAGAGCCATGCGGATGCCGATCTCCCGTGTGCGGCGCGCAACCATATACGCCATCACGCCGTAGAGACCCAGCGCCGCGAGCAGCGTCGCCAGGAAGCCGAAGACGCTGGAGAGGGTGGCCAACAGGCGTTGTATAAAGAGCGAGATTTCGATCTGATCGTCGAGCGTGCGCAGGCCGTACATAGGCACGCCCGGGTCAACCTCGCGCACCACCCGGCGCACAGTATCGAATATGCCGGCGGGGTTGCCGCGCGCTCGAAGGTAGACGGTCATGCCATTCACGAAATCGATTTGCGTGTAGGGGATGTACAGCTCGTAGGGGATTTCCTCGCGCATGTCTTCGTACTTAGCGTCGCCGGCCACACCGACGATTTCGATGTCCAGTTTGATACCGGGATCGATGCCCATGCCGAGGTGCCGGCCGACCGGATTGGCCTTGCCGAAATAGCGGGTCGCGAATTTCTGATTGACAATGCCGGCCTTGGGAGCGCCGGCAACATCTTTGATCGTGAAATCGCGGCCCAGCAGGATGGGGATCCTGAGATCGGCAAAATAGCCGGGAGAGCAATACTGCATGTGGGGGTCGGGGTACTCGCCCTGTTTGGGCGTGAAGCCTTCAATGGTCACCGAGTTATCCCATTCATTGTTCTGCAGCACGGGAATCATGGCCAGCGCCTCGGATTCGGCGCCGGGAATAGTCTTCAGCCGGTCCGAAAGCCGGCGGTAGTAATCGAGCGTCCAGGGCAGGTCGTAACGATTCAATGTCGGCTCGACCGCGAACGACACCAGATTCCTGACGTCGAAACCGGGATTGGTGAATTTGAGATTGCGCAGGCTCTGCATGAACAGGCCCGCGCCGATCAGCAAGAGCAGCGACAGGGCTACCTGGGCCACTACCAGCCCCTTGCGAAGCCGGACGGAACCGCCGTGCAGCACCGCGGCGGCCTGGTCTTTGAGCGTATCGGCAAGCCGCGGCCGCGTCGATTGCAGCGCGGGCACCAGTCCGAAAATAAGTCCTGCCAGGGCTGAGATGAGCGTGGTAAAGCCGAGCACGGTCCAATCGGGCGTGCTCGAAAGCGATAACGGCGAGTTGCCGGAGGGCAGAAAATCGATGAGCGCCTGGTCGATCACAACTGCCAGCCCGACGCCCAAAATTCCGCCGGCGCAGGAAAGCACCAGACTCTCCATGAGCAGTTGTGCGATGAGCCGCCAGCGGCTGGCGCCCAGCGCGAGGCGCACGGCGATCTCCTTCTGGCGTGCGGAAGCGCGCGCGATCAGCAGATTCGCGAGGTTGGAGCAGGCGATCAGCAGGACCAGCGTGACGATCGCCATCAACGCCAGCAGAGGTCTGGAGTACGACTCGCGCAGGTCCGAGCGCCCCTTGGAACCTGGCATGAGCTCCAGATGCATCTTCAGAAACTCCTGCTTGACGAAGGGCGAGGCTTTGGCGAACTCTTTTTGCTGAACTTCCATTTGGAGAATCTGATGGAAAAGCGGCTGCAATCCGGCCTGCGCCTTTTCGAGCGGCATGCCGGGCCTCAGGCGGCCGAAGACTTCCGTCCAACGGAAGCGGCGGTCGTTCAGGCGATCGTAGGGCGAATGGGGCAGGTAGTTGGTCATCGTGATCGGGATGCGGATTTGCGGCGCGTAGCCGGGTTCCACGCCGTCAAAGCCCGCCTGGCTCACGCCGATCACAGTGAGCGGATAGCCGTTGACCACCAGCTTCTTGCCGACAATATCGCGATCGCCGCCGAAGCGGCTTTTCCAGTACCCGTAGCTCAGAACCACCAGCGGATGCCCGCCTTGGTACAGGTCGTCCGCGCCCGCAAAAACGCGACCTATGGCCGCGCCGATACCGAGCACGCGGTAGAAGTTCCCGGAAACGAGTTCGCCCGTGATCAGCTCGGTGCGGCCGGCAAACGAGGCGCTCATGGTGTCGTTGTGCGCGGCAAACATTCCGTTAAAAACCTGGTTTTTGTCGCGCAGGTCCTGATACATGGGATAGGAGAGTTTAGCGCTGCCGTTATTCCCGCCGTAGTGGCGGCCGCGGCCAGCCAGCATCACCAGTTGCGCGGGATCCTTGACCGGCAACGGTTGCAGGATGAGCTGATAGATCAGCGTGAAAATGGCGGTATTGGCGCCGATCCCGAGTGCCAGGGACAACACGGCCACGGCGCTGAACAACGGGGACTTACGGAGAGTGCGGAAGGCGTAACGGAGATCTTGCGGGAAGGCAGACATGCATATGATACTGTGGAAAACCTGGAAAGTTACGCGCTTCGGTGAAAATTCCCGTGACCTTAAGGTTTCCTGCCCCTCACTCCTTCGGCCCAATCCCCAGCGCCTTCATCTTCCGATACAGATTACTGCGCTCCAGCCCCAGCAGCTCCGCCGTGCGCGTGACATTGCCATTGGCCTCTTCAAGCTTCTTCAGAATGTACTCGCGCTCGACTGCCTCGCGCACTTCCTGCAGGCTGCCGAAACGGTCCATGGGCCGCTCGGCAGGGCGGCGTGTGACGTTCAGTGGAATGTGCCGCGCGTCCACGCGCACCTGCGGATTCAGAATCACGATGCGTTCGATCAGGTTGCGCAGCTCACGCACGTTGCCTGGCCAGTGATACTCCTCGAGAATGCGGTAAGCCTCGGGAGTCAGCTCTTTAGGCTTGCGGCCGTAAGCGGTAGTGAATTCGCGCAGGAAGTAGGCCGCCAGCAGGGGGATGTCCTCGCGGCGGTCGCGCAGCGGCGGCACATGGAAGGGTATGACATTCAGGCGATAGAACAGGTCTTCGCGGAAATTGCCGCGTTCGATCTCTTCCTCCAGGTTTTTATTGGTGGCCGCCACCACACGCACGTCCACCTGGACCGAGCCGGACGCGCCCACAGGCTCGAAGCGCTGCTCTTCGAGCGCGCGCAGCACCTTTGCCTGCGTGCGCAGGCTCATGTCGCCCACTTCGTCGAGGAAAATGGTGCCGCCGTTCGCCTTTTGAAATTTGCCGATCTTGTTTTCGTGCGCGTTGGTGAAGCTGCCCTTGACGTGCCCGAACAACTCGCTCTCGATCAGCTCTTCGGGAATGGCCGCGCAATTCACCTCCACAAAAAGCTCGGGCGCGCGCGGGCTCATGGCGTGGAGGGCATGAGCCACCAGTTCTTTGCCCGTGCCGCTTTCGCCAAAGATCAAGACACGGCCGTTGGTGCTGGCCATCAGCGCAAGCTGCTGGCGCAGCGCCTTCATGGGCACGCTCTCGCCAATGATGTGATAGCGTGATTCGGCGCCTTCCTTCAGCCGGCCATTTTCAATCTGCAGCCGCCGATGCTCGACGGCGTTCTTCGCCACCACGGAGATTTTCTGAATGCTGAGAGGCTTTTCGAGAAAATCGAAGGCTCCCAGTTTGGTGGCCTTCACCGCCGTTTCGATATTACCGTGGCCGGAGATCATCACCACCACGGGCCGGTCCGGAAACGGAATCTCCTGAATGCGCGCCAGAGCTTCCATGCCGTCCATGCCGGGCAGCCATACATCCAGCAGCACCAGTTCGGCAGGGCGGCGGGCCAGATCTTCCAGGCATGCCTCACCGCTTTCCACGGCACGGGGCGCGTAGCCTTCGTCTTCGAGCACGCCGCTCAGTGATTGCCGTATGTCCGGCTCGTCGTCCACGATCAGGATGCGCACAGGTCTCATGCGCCCGCCACCACCGGCTTCGAGGCAGGCTCGCCATTGTCCGCATCCACGAGGGCCGGAATCTCGATGGTGAAGCGCGCGCCG
>Ga0302324_100001036_pt1 | contig 68981 bp, 61 predicted proteins | sample Palsa_T0_1_FD_201949 | JGI IMG/M metagenome (GOLD analysis project Ga0302324, IMG submission 201949) | Peat permafrost microbial communities from Stordalen Mire near Abisko, Sweden - Palsa_T0_1 | ecosystem: Environmental > Terrestrial > Soil > Palsa > Peat permafrost | place: Sweden: Abisko...
AAGCTGTCGCGAATATTGCGCGGTCGCAGCACTCGCACGCCAGTTCGTGATGTCTTCCGGCCCCGCCATCGTCAGCGAGCCCATGTTCGATTCAACAAGATAGCCGCCGCTCGCAAACGCAAAGCCGAGCGAATCTCCATCCATCCCCGCGAGTCGTCCGGCAGCCGCGTTCTCGTTGCCGGCGATGTGCATGACCGGATGGAAGAACCGGCCCTCGTATTTTTCCTTTGGCGGAAAATACATCGAGAAGCGAAGCTGGGTATCTTTGAAACCGCCGTGCACGTAGCGATGTCGTTCCGGCTTATCACGCCATTCGTCGACGTCGATAAAGGGTTCTTTGAACAGGGCGTCCGCCTCCACCATGGGCGGGGTTGACGGGGCGGCGCCGGAGGTGCCACCGATTCCCAAAAGCACGCCCGCGGCAGCGCTGCCTATGAACGTCCGCCGATCAATTGACATGGTATCGCTTCCTTTATTTTGTCCGTTGCCATGCAGCGGAAGACCATTACGCTTATTAACGACAACTCGCCCGTGGCTAGCATCGGTCCAGATGACAGCGCTGTCAAGAAGATTGGAAGCACGAGGCCCTAGGCTGGTGTAGTGTTCCAACATGCAGGCCCCGGGAAGTAACGATTGAGGAATACAGTCAAAATCGACGACGTCGCTCGTCTTGCAGGTGTCTCCGCCAAAACCGTCTCGCGTGTCCTCAACGGTGAAGCGCACGTACGGAACCAAAAAAGAGAAGCTGTGGATCGCGCGATCGCCGCGCTTGGTTATCGCCCGAATTTGGCGGCCCGCTCGCTGGCTTCATCCCGCAGCTTTGTCGTTGGCGTCATCAGCCCATGCGTGGAGAACTTTCGTTTTTATTATCATGAACTGCACTCCAGAACCATTCGCGCTTGCAGAGAGCGTGGCCTCCACTTGATCGTCGAGGAGGTAAATACACGAAGTCGTGACTTGGTGCCGCATCTAGAACACAGTCTTCGGCAGATGCACTTCGAAGGTGTGATTCTCACCTCACCGGTGAGCGATTCCGCGAAAGTTCTCGATCTTTTGGATCGGCTCGGTATCAGGTATGTGCGAATCTCGCCAACGACTCACGCCTCGCGATCCGATTCGGTGTCCGCGGACTACGTGCAAGCCGCCGCGCTGCTGGCTGAGCACCTCTGGAACCTGGGTCACCGTCGGATTGCGATCGCCTTCGTCAACACCCGTGGAAGCAACCCTTTGAAGAACGCTCTGGTCAAGCTGGGCGGCGATCCGAAACAAATTCAAATATTGCCGCTCGATTTGAATCAGGCGCCGATCGACGCCGGCCGGGACGTTGCCGCGGCTTTGCTTTCGCAGCGCAACCCGCCGACTGCGGTTTTTGCCTTCAATGACGCAATCGCAGCGGGGCTGATCGGCTATGCGTTGGAACATGACGTGAGTGTGCCGCGCGATTTGTCGGTGGCAGGATTCGACGATGGCGACGTGGCTCAGGCGACCTGGCCTCCATTGACGACCCTTAGGCAGCCGCTCGACGAGATGGCCCGGGCAGCGGTTTCGCTCCTTGTCAAACCCACCATCGACGGCAAGATTCGAAAAATCATCTGCCCGGTGCAACTCATCGTTCGAGGTTCTACGGGAAGGGTGCGTACATCGAAGCGCCCTCGACACTCTGCCGCGAGGGGAAGCTCATAAGCTGTATCGCCGACGGATGCTGTTGAAGCGAGCGTGCAATTGCGCGACCCGTTCTTCGGGCGAACTGCGCGCGCTATCGGCTGGCATCGCTTCCTCGAGCTTTGCCCGCTTCACCAGTTTGGTGGAAAACGTGGTGGAGTTCGTGTTTTGCAGGTTACGGTAGGTCAAGTGACCTTGCTCGAAGCCCTGGGTGTCGAGCCAGTTGTGATAACCCGGATCGTCATGGGCCAGCACCATCCGGACTTTGCCGTCGCTGTCGATCTTGCTGCGCGCCGGCGTATAGCTGATCGGCCGATAAAGGTAGTCCATGCTGCTCATGAAAGGTCCCATGTTCGAGAGCATCCAGAAGCCGTCATGACTGTTGAACTCGACGATCAACGCTTCATCGGGTGCGAGCTTCCAAAACATATTGGCGACAGCACGGCCACGCTTCTTGTCCGCCTCGGTGTTGGCCATCGGTGGAAAGGCATTGGGGTGATCAATGTCCACACCGCCATTCTCGAACGACCAGTCGGGCCAGTCCCTCATCATTTCCGACACGAAGGTCCCGGCCCATTGCATCGCATCGATCATTGTCTGGGGAGTCGGCATCGGCTTTGGCTCGGCCATGTCTATGCGCTCAATCCGCATCGTTGCCGGCAACTCAGACCAGTCATCGAAGCCCTGACGCAGAAAAAGCTTGCGCGTGCCCGGCGTGGTCGGCAACCAGTTCGGTCCGCGCTTGGGGCCGCCAATATAGAGTTCGAAGCCGCCATCCCACTGACTTACGAGCTGTTGGCCGAACAGGTTCGCTTCGGGTGTGTCGCCGAAAGGGTCGTGCAACGGCCGACGCGCGGCCGAGCCATAGGCCGCCGTTGAACGAGGTCCCTGGACCGTGAAGTTGAGGAAACGAGCCGTGCCGCGATTACCGCTGATCCGATAGATCGAATTGCCGTCGACCCAAGCTTGGACATAGGTAAAATCGGCCGCATCGCCGCCAAGCTTACGGGTCGGGTTGCAGAAGGCATGGAGCGCGGGATAGCGCGGATCCTTCGTTTCGAGCGCCAGATCGAAAGCCTGGCCCAGATTTTGGGTCAGGAAGCGGAAGCCATCCGCGCGGTGCAGCGGCGTCGCCGGATTGTGGTCCTTGAAAGCAAGCGCACCGGCCTGTTTCAGGCGATCGCAGAATAAATTCCAAGCATCCCGCAACGCCGGGTCGTGCGGACTGTCGCCGAAAGCCATTTTCTCGCTCCTTAGAGGGTTCTGTATTTCAGGAGGCTATTCTGCGCTGAAGCGCGGTCGCTATGCCACACATCCGCGCTGCGTCCCGGTCCCAGTTATCTGACGCCGGTCACGGCGGTGTAGACTTGGGGACGGTACGAGCCTTGAGGGCGAGCTCTTGCGTCAAATTGCCGTCACTTGGCCGATGTTTCAACTGAAACGAGCCTGAGGTGCGCTGACATGCGTACGCTGTCCGCCGGTTGCAGGATTCTGCTGCAGAGGCAGCAGATGCCGCAGGATCAGACCAGAGTGGATATCGTGATTTACGAGGAAGACTACCTAACGCGCGCTTTGCTAAAGGAGTGGCTGAGCGAGGCGGGGTATCACGTCCGCGGCGGTAGAGCCCACGATGCAACCCTTGATCGTCCTGCGGATCTTGTGATCGTCAACGTCTACATGCCCAAAGATGCGGGTGCGCAGTGGGTACGTAATATCAAAGCCGCACATCCGGATACGCCGATCATCGCCATCTCCGGCCAGTTTCGTTCCGGACTGGCTGCTGACGGGGCAACTGCACAGACTCTTGGCGTACGGCAAGTTATCGCGAAGCCACTAACCCGCGCCGAACTGCTGGATGCGGTGCGGGGTATCAAAGGTGCACCGGACTAATGCATGCGGCGTTCCTCTAGCCCGACGTCCTCGGCGAGCGGCCCGATTTCGCCCGATGTCGGGTCGGTCCGATTCAGGCGTTTGCGCGTCGGAATTATGGGGCTCGGCGCTCTCATCATTTTGGCTTTCGACGGCTCATCCGCCTATGACGCTTGGCGTTCTTATACATATTCGATCAACGCCACCGGTCGCGAACTGGGCAACATGGCGAACGCCCTTTCCGAGCAAACCGCGTGGGCCCTGCAGGCCGTCGATCTTTTGCTGCTCGATACGGCGGGGTGGTATCGCAGCGACGGCGGTGGAATTATCCCGGAGCGTATCCGCGCCGTCTTGGAGGATCGTACGTTGAGCGTGCAGCAGGTGCGCCGAGTCATGATTGTCGACGCGCAGGGCAACCAGCGCTACACCTCGCGAGGATCGGGGTCCCAGGATCTCAATGTATCGGACCGCTCGTACTTTATCGCTCAGCGGGACAGTCCGACCACGGGGCTGTTCATAAGCGAACCGATCGTTACTCGCTCCGAGGGTCACGCCGCTTTCGTGTTCTCGCGGCGGCTCGAGGACGAAAAAGGAGGATTCGGGGGCGTTGTCACGGCGGTCGTCGAACTCGACGATCTGAAACGATTCTATGCATCCTTGAACCTCAGTGTGGGCAGCGCGGTTCAGTTGATCCGCAACGACGGGACATTGCTCGTCCGTAGTCCCGCCATCCCGAATCAAGTTGGGGCAAGGTTTCCGGCCCTCGTGACTGCGACGTCGGCGAGCGTGCCCCGGCTCGTCAACCCGATAGACGGAAAGAGCGAGTTCATCGCGATGGCACGGGTGCGCAATGCTCCCCTCACGATCGGCGTGACGCGTGAAGAGGCCGTTGCACTGCGGCCGTGGCGCGATGCGACAATCCGAGTAGTTATTCGCACGTTGTTCCTCACGTTGCTTGGCGCGGTTACCTTATACGCCTTGTTGCGTCAGATACGGCGCGTCGCCGCCGGCGAGCGGGCGCTGCGCGAGAGCGAGGAGCGCTACGCACTCGCCATGGAAGGAGCAAACGAAGGGCACTGGGACTGGGACATCGGAAACGAGCGGCTGTTTATCTCGCAGAAGATGAAAATGCTCTACGGCCTCAGTGCGGAATCGAAGATCAGTTCTCGCAGCGCCTGGCTCAAGGCAATCGTCATTCATCCCGATGACCGACAGCGCTTCGAAACAGCCTTCAAAGACCACTTCGAGGGTCTTACGCCTTGGTATGACTGCGAATATCGCGTCCGTCAACCCGATGGCGAATGGCATTGGCTGCATGCGCGCGGCCGCTGCCTGCGCGATTCCGCAGGTAAACCGCTCAGAATCGTTGGCTCAGTCATCGATGTGAATGCGCAGAAGCTTGCGCAGGCGCAAAAAGAACAGCTGGAGGCGCAGCTGAGACAGTCGCAAAAAATGGAGGCTATCGGCACACTGGCGGGCGGGATTGCCCATGACTTCAACAACATACTCGGAGCGATATTGGGGTATGGCGAACTGGCACACCAGCATTCCGCGGAAGGCAGCCCCTTGCGCCGCTACCTCGACAATGTCATGCACGCGGCCGAGCGCGCTCAGATGCTGATCGAGCGAATTCTCGGGTTCAGCCGCAGCGGCCTCGGCGACCGCGCGCCGGTCAACGTTCAATTCGTCATTGAGGAGACGCTTGAGCTGCTGGAACCATCGCTACCCGCAGGAATACACTTGGAAAGCAGGATTGACTCCGGCAATTCCGCGGTAATCGGCGACGCGACATATTTGCATCAAGTCGCGATGAATCTGTGCACCAACGCCGTTCAGGCCATGGAGAAAGGCGGCACTCTGCGCGTGATCCTGGAATGCGTCGACGTAAAAGAGTCCCGTGCACTGTCTCGGGGCTTGCTCCACGCCGGCTCATATGTGCGGCTGACCGTCAGCGATACCGGCGTCGGCATTTCGCCTGCGGTGCTGGAACGGATGTTCGACCCCTTTTTCACCACCAAAGGTGTCGGCCGGGGTACCGGGCTTGGGTTATCCTTGGTGCACGGCATTGTCAGCGATCTTGGGGGGGCAATTGACGTCGCGAGCAAACCGGGCGAAGGCACCACGTTCGAGATCTGGTTGCCGATTTCAGGCGAAATTGCCATGCCCCGCCTTCAGGCCACTCGTGCGCTGCCGCAGGGAAACGGTGAAATCGTGATGATTGTCGATGACGAGCGTCCGCTGGTTGCGCTGGCCGAGGAAATCGCCGCCGAACTCGGTTATGAGCCCGTAGGCTTCGATTCGAGCCGCGCGGCGCTGGAGGCATTTTCTGCTCAGCCTCAACGGTTTGACGCCGTACTCACCGACGAGGCAATGCCGGATCTCGTCGGCACCGAACTCGCATTCCAGATCCGGCAGCTGCGGCCCGCCATTCCGATCATCCTAATGAGTGGTTATGGCGGCGCGCAGCTTACGAACCGTGCCGCGGAAATCGGCGTGAACGAGGTATTGCGTAAGCCGCTGCATCGCCGCGATCTCGCCGAGTCACTCGCGCGCGTCCTGGAATCCGCTCACTGAATTGCATGGGAGTTGCCGTCATGCAGGAGACCTTGAATGCCCACATACTGGTCATAGACGATGACTCGCAGATTCGCGCGCTCTTGCAAGAGTACCTGGCGGAGAACGGGCTGCGCGTGAGCATCGCTTCGAGCGGTGAACAAATGTCGCAGATTCTAAACGACGAGGCGATCGATCTCATCGTCCTTGACTTGCGCCTTGGCCGCGAGGACGGGATGGCCATCGCCCGCTCGTTGCGCGATCAATCCGCAATTCCAATCGTCATGCTTACGGGTGTGCGCGATGAAGCCGACCGCATCATGGGTCTCGAGCTCGGCGCCGACGACTATCTGACCAAGCCATTCAGTCCCCGGGAACTGTTGGCGCGCATACGAACCGTGCTTCGGCGCGCAAAGGGCTCGATTCCAGTCCAGTCGCGACAGCGAGAGATTCGCGCCTACCGATTCGGCGGGTTCGAGCTCAACCTGCGCACGCGGCGCCTCAAGCGAATCAACGGAGACGAAATCGTTTTGACGAATGGCGAGTTCAACCTGCTTGCCGCCTTACTTGCCGCTCCGGAGCGAGTCCTCACGCGGGATCAGCTTTTGGAGGCAAGCCGCGTATTTGACAACGAAGTCTACGATCGCGCCATCGACATTCAGGTGCTGCGACTACGGCGCAAGATCGAAAGAGATCCGGCGCAACCGCAATTTATCGTCACGGAGCGCGGCGCGGGCTACATCTTCAGCTCTGCGGTAGAAGTCGTGTACTGAACGCAGCGTCCGGGTCGATTGTATTTCGTCTGAAATCCGCGGCCCACCCCTCCGAAACAGGAGGGTAACCTCCTCAAGTCACCGTTGCCATCCACATCCCATGGATGCAGCGGAAGACGCAACGTGAGTACACTTGATTTCTCGCCCGCGGGGGGCAATTCGACCACCACGGCGGTCTTTCGGGGCGGCACCACCGGGCGCGTGCGCACGAGCATGCAGTGGTTGAGGCAGCATTTGCTTCTGGCGGCTGCCGCGCCCGCGGCGGCGGCACTGGCCGTTGCGGGAGCCGCCTATTACTGGACAGTCGCCCGTTTCGTCGTGTCGACCGATGACGCGTATGTGCAGGCCGATTCGACGCTGGTCGCACCCCGGGTTTCAGGCTATGTGGAGCAGGTGCTGGTCGAAGAACACCAGCCGGTGAAATCCGGCCAAGTGCTGGCGCGTCTCGATGCGAGGGACTTTCACGCCGCGTGGGATCAGACACGCGCCGAAGTCCAGGCCAGCGAGGCCGAGGTCGGCGACTTGCAGGCGCAACTCGAGGAGCAGCGCGCGATCATCGCCCGGGCGCGTGCGAGCGTCGCCGCAAGTCTGGCGGCGTTGGACTTGGCCAACATCAACCGCGAGCGTTACCGGAAGATGGCGGGAATTGGCTTCGGTTCGCTGCAGCAGTCTCAGGAAGCCGATGCTCAGGCGCGCGAGCGTAACGCCGACCTCGCCCGAGACCGGGCGGCGTTGGTCTCCGCTGAAGGGCAGGCGAAGGTATTGCAGGCAAAGATCGTTCAGACGCAGGCTTTGCGCGAGCGCTCGCAGGCCGTCGAACGACAAGCGGCTCTCGAGCTCGGCTACACGACGATCACTGCGCCCATTGACGGCGTCGTCGCGGCACGCACCATCCGTGTCGGCCAATACGTGCAATCGGGTACGCAACTGTTGGCCTTGGTTCCCTTGCACGAGGTCTACATCACCGCAAACTTCAAGGAAACCCAGCTCACGCACGTGCGGGGTGGTGAGCCGGTGCGGCTGCGGGTGGACACATTTCCCGGTGCTCGCATGCAGGCCTGCGTCGAGAGTCTGGCGCCGGCGAGCGGACTCGAATTCAGTCTGCTGCCGCCGGACAATGCCACGGGAAACTTCACCAAGATCGTGCAGCGGATTCCGGTGAGAATCCGGCTGGACGCGCACGATCCGCTGATCGGCAGGCTGCGCCCGGGAATGTCGGTCGAAGCTTCCATCGACACCAGGGGCGCCGCCCGTGCGACGACTCCGGGCTGCGACCTGGCATTCGCCACGGCGCATTGAGTCGGGGATCCTCTCATGTCTACCGCATTGAGTTCCGCAACCGTCTTAGCCGTAGCACCTGGCGCGCCGCCGCCCGGCGTCGCGACGCGATTCGCGGTCGATGCTGCGGAACAAGTGTCGTTCAAGACCTGGGTAGCGGTAATCGGCTCGACGTTGGGTGCCTTCCTGGCCATTCTCAACATCCAAGTGGTCGGCGCCTCCCTGGCCGATATCCAGGGCGGTATCGGCGCCGGCATCGACGACGGTGGCTGGATCACCACCAGTTATCTCATCGCCGAGATCATGGTGATCCCATTGAGCGGCTGGCTCGCGAGCGTGTTCTCGTTGCGCACGTATTTGCTGAGCTGCACCGCCCTCTTCTTGGTGTTGACCGCCGCGTGCGCGTTCACGCAAACCCTGGGCCAGATGATCGTGATTCGGGCCGCGCAGGGATTCGCGGGCGGCGTGCTGATACCGCTTGCCTTTACCATCATCATGACCAAGCTGCCGCGCTCGAAACATCCGGTAGGCCTCGCGATCTATTCGGTCTCGGTGGTCTTCGCGCCGTCCATCGGCCCGGCGTTAGGCGGGTATTTCACCGACAATTTCGGCTGGCAATCGATCTTCTTTCTCAGCCTGCCGCCCGGCGTGGTAATGATCGGCATGCTCTGGTATGCGCTCGAGCCCACGCCGCGTCAGCTGCACCTGTTGGCTCAAGGTGATTGGCTGGGCGTAGTCTCGATGGCACTCGGGCTGGGTTGTCTCGAGACCGTGCTCGAGGAAGGCAACAAGGATGATTGGTTCGGCTCGCCGCTCATCCTGCGACTGGCGGTCGTCGGAGTTCTGAGCCTGGCCCTTTTCGTCTACGTGGAGTTGAAGCGCTCTGCTCCGCTTCTACACGTGCGATTGCTGAGGCGTCGCAACTTCGGATTCGGCACTTGCGCGAATTTTGTCTTCGGGTTCTCGATGTTCGGCTGGATCTATCTCATCCCACAGTACCTCTCGCGCCAGCAGGGCTACAGCTCTCAAGAGATCGGTGGCGTGATGGCCTGGCTCGGGCTGCCGCAGTTGCTGCTGATTCCCTTCATCCCCAAAATCATGCAGCGCATCCAGCCTCGCATGTTGGTGATCATTGGTTATTCGCTGTTCAGCGGCGGGAGCCTGCTGGCGATGCACCTATCCGATGACTTCTCCGGGCCTCAATTCCTGGCATCGAGCCTGGTGCGAGCACTGGCGCAAGCAATGACCATGGCACCGCTGTCGGCGATCGCCATTGCCGGCATCGTACCGGAGCTGGCCGGCTCCGCATCCGCCCTGTTCAATGCAACCCGCAATCTTGGCGGCGCCGTCGGGATCGCGTTGCTGCAGACCATCTTGACCAAGCGCGAACAATATCATTCCAACGTGCTCTCCGAACAAGTAACGCTGCTTGCCCCGCAGACACGGCAGCGGCTCAACAGCCTGGCCAATTATTTTCTCGCGCATGGTACGAGCGGCCGGGGCGAGGCAAATCGAGAGGCCCTGGTGGCGCTGGGTCGCGCCATCCGCCATCAGGCTTTCATGCTGGGATTCAGCGACACGATCATTGCCCAAAGCGCCGTTCTGGGTCTCGGTCTCGCGGCCGCGCTCTTCCTGCGGAAGGCCCCTGCCTCCTCTGCGGGAGGTGCGCATTGAGCGGTTCCCGCGTTGACGCACGCGCTGGGTTGCCCCTGCTGCTCGCTGCCTGGCTCGCAGGCGGCTGCGCCATCAGCCCCCGCTACACGCGGCCCGCGGATCCTGTGCAAACCGAATATATCAAGGCGACGACGTCACTCGCCGGCACCGAGCCAGCGGGCACCGAGCCAGCGGGCACCGAGCCCGCAGCCGGTACCGAGCCCACGGCCGTTCCACACATATCGCTGGGCAGCGGTCCGCCCGAGCAGTGGTGGACTCTGCTCCGGTCGCCTGAGATCGATCGCCTGGTGAGCCAGGCGTTGCAGAACAACCAATCGGTTGCCGCCGCAAAGGCGCATCTGGCGGCCGCGCGTGAGCGGGTCCGCGCGGCGCGCGGCGCATGGTATCCCGAAGTGGAGGGGGCCGCCGGAGCGCAACGCACACGCTTTAGCGCACCCGTACTGGGTTCGCTGGCCAAGGATTTCCCGCCGTTCTCCGCTTACACCGCCGGAGTGCAGGTCAGCTACGACTTCGATGTCTTCGGTGCCACGCGATCGCGCGTCGAGGAGGCCGCTGCGGCTGCGCAGTACCAGTCGACGCAACTTGCGGCCGTCGCGCTCATGGTAAGCGGCAATGTCGCCATCGAGGCACTGCGGATCGCCACAGTGCGCGCGCAGATCCGCGTGGCCGATCAAATCGTGTCCGACGATGAACACATGCTCAGCCTGATTCGCGCCGCGCGCGAGTTGGGCGCCGTATCGGAGATGGACGTGCTCAGTGCACAAAGCCTGCTCGACCACGATCGCACGCTCCTGCCGCCTCTGCGCCAACAGTTGAGCGAAGCGCAGGATATGTTGGCGGATCTGATCGGCTTGGTCCCCACCGCTGGACCGCCGACCGAGATGGACCTTGAGTCGCTCACGCTGCCGGAGAGCTTGCCGGTGGCTCTGCCGTCGGAGCTCGTTCGCCGTCGTCCCGACATCGGCGCGGCCGAGGCGCAGTTGCACGCGGCCGGAGCTGCGGTGGGTGTGGCGACGGCGGCGATGTATCCGCAATTTACGCTGAGCGCCAGCCTCGCCCGAGCGGGCTTGCTTGGTGGGAGCCCGTCGGAGGCCGCCTGGAATCTTCTCGGAGGAATGACCGCGCCGCTTTTCCGGGGCGGCACGCTAAGCGCGGAACGGTGGGCCGCCAAAGCCGAGTACCAGGCGGCATTTGCAACCTATCAACAGACCGTACTGAATGCGTTCAGCCAAGTCGCCGCCTCTTTGCAGGCACTCGGCAACGACACCGACCTCTTGAAATCGCAGCAACGCGCGCTCGAATCCGCCAGCGCGTCGCTGACGCTCACCCGGCAAGCCTATGTAGGAGGCGATGCCGGATACGTGCGCGTACTGGACGCCGAGCGGCTGAACAGCGAGGCGCAATTGGGTCGCGTGCAGGCCGACGGTCAGCGCTACATCGACACGGTCAAGCTGATGCTTGCGGCCGGGGCCGAGTACCATGATTTCAACAAAACGGAGACTAAACCCATGCTCTCTTCCAATCGATACGGCAGCCTAGGGTTCGTGATGCTCATGCTCGGCGGCTGGTGTGCGATCGGCTCGTCGGCGTCGGCACAAGGCGCCCCGGCCGCAGCGTCATCCGCGGCCGCGACATGTCCGCAGAATGACAGCGGCCTCAAATTGCCGGCCGGCTTTTGCGCCAGTGTTTTCGCCGATAGCATCGGCCACGCACGCCATCTGGTCGTCGCGCCGGACGGGGTCGTGTACGTCAATACATGGTCAGGTCGTTACTACGGCAACGACACACCGCACGCCGGCGGGTTCCTCGTCGCGTTGCAGGATACCAAGGGCAGCGGCAAGGCGGACGTAGTCCGGCGTTTCGGTGAGACCGTGCAAAGCGGAGGCGCAGGCGGCACGGGTATCGGCCTGTACAAGGACGGACTCTTCGCCGAAATCAACGACAAGATCGTGCGCTATGCGCTGCCCGCCGGCTCGATCGTGCCGCAGGGGCCCGCAGTGCCGATCGTGACGGGGCTGCCGCTGACTGGAGATCATCCCATGCACCCGTTCGCGATCGATCGTGACGGCTCCCTGTATGTCGACGTGGCCACCCCGACCAACGCCTGCCAGGTGCAAAATCGCATTCCGCATTCTCCCGGCAAGAACCCTTGTGTGGAGCTCGAGACACGCGGCGGCATCTGGCGCTATGACGCGAATGCGACGAACCAAGCCTTTTCCCCGGCTGGGCGCTTCGCCACCGGCATCCGCAATGGGGAAGGCTTCGGCATCGATGCCGCCGGCCATATCTTCGTCACGCAACACGGACGCGATCAGCTGCACGCGAATTGGCCGGAGCTGTACAAACCGGAGGAGGAAGCGACACTCCCAGACGAGGAACTGCTGCTTCTGAAACAGGGGGCAGACTACGGCTGGCCGGAGTGCTATTACGACGGCGTGCAAGGTAAATTGGTGCTCGCGCCTGAGTATGGCGGCGACGGGGGCAAGAAAGTTGCGCCGTGCGCGACCAAGAGCGCCCCGATCGCGACGTTTCCAGCGCACTGGGCACCCAACGGGATGGCGCTGTACGACAAGCAACAGTTCCCGGCGCACTATCGTAACGGCGTTTTCATCGCTTTCCACGGTTCGTGGGATCGAGCACCCTACGCTCAGGCTGGATACAACGTGGTGTTCCAAGGCTTGTCGGGCGATCACGCTGTAGGCCGATGCGAGATATTTGCGGACGGATTTGCTGGTGCCGTGAAGGCACCCGGCCAAGCTGTGCATCGCCCATCCGGCGTCGCAGTTGGACCCGACGGGACTCTTTTCGTCTCCGATGATATTCGCGGTCGAATCTATCGCATCGCCTATCAAAGTGGATCAGGCTCCTCAGCCGATGCTGGAAGTATCACGCCCTGTCCCAGCGAATCGGCCGCCGCCGGCCAGCTCAGCGTCAATGACGCCAAACCCCCGGAAGGCACTCACCCCGACGCCGGCGCCGCCGCCGCGACCGCGAATCTTCCGGTTCCTGCCGGTGCGACCAGACAGATGGTTACGCTCGGTGAGCGTATCTATCTCGGTCAGGTGGGCGGAGCCACCTGCACCGGTTGCCACGGCGCGGACGCAAAGGGCACCCCATTGGGACCCGACCTCACCGACACCCAATGGTTGTGGGGCGACGGCAGTTTCGGGGCGATCCAGAAAACAATCACCAGCGGTGTGCCTCAACCCAAAAAATACCGGTCTCCTATGCCGCCGATGGGTGGTGCGCAGCTCAAGCCAGATCAAGTGTCGGCGCTTGCCGCCTATATCTGGGCCTTGAGTCACTGAGTCGGCACGTCGAACATGGGCCGAACAACGACTTTGGTAAGGCACGTAACCCAGCAACTGCGTTGATCTCGCCTCGTCGGCCCCGCAGCATGGGAAAGTAGATGGCGTCCTTCATTGGCTAACTCCAGCGAATCTCCGGAAAACTGATACGCGCCTGACGCAGCCCAACAAGTTTTGTGAACAGCGAATAGTCTTGCCGCTCGAATCGAAGCCGTCCGGCCACTATGGCCGGGTTAATTTGCAGCTTGGCCGCGAGTTGCTGAATTGCTGCAGCCGACGGATTAAGGTAAGCATCTGGACCGAGGGATGATTCTGTGGTGACCGAAGCTGATAAATGGGAGTGAGGCGCCCAATGCTTCGGGCGTGCCCTGCAGCCTGAGCACTGACGCAGAACTTAAGCGAGTCCGCTCGCTAGCGCGTGATGGCGATGGAGTCCACGACCCGCGTCGCCCCCGGCACTTGCTGAACAAGCGACACGGTTATGCTGCGCTCCAAACCTGAATTGACGAACCCGTTCAAATACACCACGTGATCGAGCGTCTGAACCTCGATTGAGCCCGATGCGCCCAATTCCGGATGCTGATCCAATGCAGCGCGCACATCCGCCGTCACTTTCGCATCGCCCGGACAACCCTTGAGTCCGCATTTCTCATAGGTTGCGCATCCTGCAAGCGCGGCTGCCAAGACGACCGCCGACGACAAGCCGAGTGATTTTCGAAGATAACTGCTCATTTTCAAACTCCTTTTCGTGTTGATTCAGGTCCACCGCGCCTGATCGCATCGGACGCCGCGTCGAGAAGAAGCATGCGCGCAACGAGTTGCGCTTCGATTTCACTGCGGCGCAAACCGGGTTGCGGCTGAAATATCGCGCTCTCAACGCGGAAATACGCGCGCCGCGTGCCCTGAGTAAAGTGCAGCACATGACAATGATCTGGCCGCAATTTGGACTTCAGCAGGAACCTGCACTCGGCGCCCACCTGGCGACTTCGCGTCGTGGATACCAGCATCATGGCGTGTACGTCGGCCGCGGCCGGGTTGTGCATTACTCGGGGCTCTCGGAATTCTGGCAGTGCGGACCCGTCGAGGAGGTATCTTTATGCCGATTCGTCGGGGCTCGTCCTGTGCGAATCATCGATCACCGCGAGTCACGGTATTCGCCGGAAGAGATTGTGCGGCGCGCCCGCTCGCGCCTCGGCGAGAGTGACTATCGGCTGCTGACCAATAACTGTGAGCACTTCTGCAACTGGTGTGTCAGCGGTGTCAGCCGCAGCGCACAGGTGGAAGGACGGCTGCAGTTGCCCTTGCGCATTCTCGGTGCGCTGTTTCACGCGTAACGGGGCCGGCCAGTTTCGCAATAGCGCAACCATTCCATGCTCTCACACTGAGGGCTACTGAATCTTTATCGCAGTCATTCGTCCAATCAGGAGGACGTTCCATGTCATCAATTCAGGTCCATATGCCGCCGTTCGATACTGAAATGGTGGATATTCCAAGAACGCAGCTGAAAGTCTCCCGGGTAGCGCTAGGCACTTGGGCGATGGGGGGCTGGATGTGGGGAGGAACCGACCGACGCGAGTCGGTAGCCACCATTCACGCCGCCTTGGAACAAGGTATTACGCTGATAGATACCGCGCCCGTTTACGGCTTTGGGGTTTCCGAAGAAATTGTGGGCGCGGCGCTCGGGGGCATACGCAGCCGGGCGGTCATCGCCACCAAGACCGGCCTCGAATGGCGCGACGGCAAGGCGTATCGCAACGCGACGCGCGCTCGGATCATGAAGGAGGTCGATGATTCGCTGCGGCGCCTGCGCACCGATTACATCGACATCTACCAGGTCCATTGGCCCGACCCTCTGGTGCCGGTCGAGGAGACCGCCGAGGCTATGCGTTCACTCTACGAACTGGGAAAGATCCGCGCCATCGGCGTGAGCAACTTTTCGGTCGAGCAGATGGCGCGCTTCCGCCGAGTGGCTCCGCTGCATGTGCTGCAGCCGCCTTATAACCTCTTCGAGCGCGCGATCGAGACGGATATTCTCCCCTATTGCCGGGCCAACGACATCGCAACGCTTGGCTACGGTGCGCTCTGCCGAGGTTTGCTGAGCGGGCGCATTCGGCCGGATACATCGTTCGATGGCGATGACCTGCGACGCATCGACCCGAAATTTCAAGCGCCGCGATTCGCTCAATATCTAGAAGCAGTGCGGCAGCTCGATGAGTTCGCGCGGCGACGCTTTCACCGGCGTGTGATCCATCTGGCGGTGCGCTGGATGCTCGATCAGGGCATCAGTGTTGCGCTCTGGGGTGGCCGTCACCCAGATCAGGTAGAGGCATCGCTCGGTGTCGCTGGCTGGTCGCTCAATGACATGGAGCGCCAGATGATCGAGCGAATCGTAAACGCGGCCGTCGTCGATCCCATTGGCCCCGAGTTCATGGCGCCTCCGCAACGGCTCTCAATTGCGAATAGACAGAAGGAGACCATTCCGTGAAAGTTGGATTTATCGGCCTCGGCCACATGGGCTCGAGGATGGCGACCAATCTGGTGAAGGCCGGTCATGATGTTACCGTATTCAACCGCACTCCCGGAAAAGGCGCCTCGCTCGCCTTACTCGGTGCACACGAGGCCGCCGATCTCGCTGACGCGTGCAACGGCAGCGCCGTGATCTCGATGCTCGCGGATGATAAAGCCGCGAGCGACATCGCCCTCGCGCCAGGCGGTATCGTCGACCGTCTGCCCAAGGGCGCAATTCACGTATCGATGAGCACGCTCAGCGTACTGCTCTCCAGGCGACTGGCCCTGGCCCACGAAAAAGCGGGACAACGCTATGTCGCCGCCCCGGTATTCGGACGCCCGGACATGGCGGCGGCGGCAAAACTCTTCATTGTGACCGCGGGCAATTCAGCGGCCGTTGATGAATGCCAGCCGCTGTTCCAAGCGCTGGGTCAGAAGACCACGCCGATAGGCGCAGAGCCATGGATGGCCAATCTTGTGAAACTCAGCGGCAATTTTCTGCTGGCTTCTGCCATCGAGGCAATGGGCGAAGCCGTGGCGCTCGTCAGCAAGGCGGGAATCGTCCCGCGCGCGTACGTCGACTTCCTCACCGAGAGCCTGTTCACTGCGCCGGCGTATAAAACCTATGGCGCCCTGATCGCCGAGGGCAGGTTCGAGCCGGCGGCGTTCGCCGCGCCGCTTGGACACAAGGACATCCGCCTCGCGTTGGCAGCAGCCGAGGGTCTACGCGTACCCATGCCGCTCGCAAGCCTGCTGAACGACCGATTTCTGCGTCTTCTCGCGAACGGCGGTGACCATCTCGATTGGGCCGCCATTGGCGGTTTAGCTTCCCAGGATGCCGGCGCAATGAAGCCGCGCGGACGCCGCACGCGCCCTAAGTGAGCTGGCAGGTGCCTGCGGGTCTAGCCCAGGCGGGTTTGGCCATGCGGGTCTAGCCATGCTGCTTCGAGTCCCAGCCGCCACCGAGCGCCAGGACGAGATTCACGCTGGCGCTTAGCTGTAAGGTGTCGAGACTGAGCGCCTCGAGCTGGGTCTGCAGCAAGGCAGTCTGCGACGTGACGACCGTGAGATAGTCGGTTGCACCCTGTTTATAGAGCGCCATGGCGAAGTCCAGCGTACGCTGCGCGGCGTCGACCGCAGCCTTTTCCTCGACCGTGGCGTCATGGTAATGATCAAGTGTGGCGAGGCTGTCTTCGACCTGCTGAAACGCACTGACGACGGTGCTGCGGTAATTCGCGGCCGAGGCGTCGAACTCAGCGCGCGCTTGGGCAACCTGCGCCCGGCGCAGGCCGCCGTCAAACACGCTGAGCAGTGCGTTCGGTCCGATCGCCCAAAACGAACTCGGCGCGCTCAGCCAGTTCGAGAAGCCCGTGCTTTGGAATCCGCCTTGGGCGCCCAAGGTGAGCGTGGGAAAATACGCCGCGCGCGCGACCCCGATGTTGGCATTGGCGGCTATCATGCGCCGCTGCGCGGCCGCGATATCCGGACGGCGCTCGAGCAGCGTGGTGGGCACGCCGCTCGGAATCCGCGGCAGTGTGATGGCGACGATCGCCGGCTTGATCGAGAACGTCGAGGCCGACAAGCCGAGTAGCGCCGCAATTGCGTGTTCCATGAGAGCGCGCTGCGCAAGCGTCTGCGCCGCCTGGGAACGCGCGGCATCGAGCTGAGTCTGCGCCTGCGAGACGTCGAGACCGGGTGCGATGCCGGCGCCGTGGCGTTGCTGGGTCAGCGCCAGCGCGCGCGTATAGGCGGTCACCGTCTCGTCGAGGATCGCACTGTCGCGGTCCAGGCTGCGCAACTGAATGTAATCGCCCGCCAACTGCGCGATCAACGACAGCCGGGCATTTTCCAGATCCGCGGCGGATGCGGCGGCGTTGGCCTTCGCAGCGGCCACCTCGTTGCGAATCTGCCCCCACAGGTCGAGCTCGTAGCTCACGCTGCCGCCGAGGATGTTGTCATCGTAGTAGCGCGGCGTTGTGTTCGATATAAGCGGCGCATTTGCCGATTCACGAGCACGCTGGGTGCTGCCATTGAGACTCAGCGTGGGAAAAAGCCCCGCTCGCGCCTGATCGGTGAGCGCCTTCGCTTGCGCGTAATTGGCCAGCGCAGCGGCGAGAGTCGGATTCCCGGCGATCAGCCGTTTCTCAAGGTCATCGAGTTCCGCATTGTCGTACAGCGTCCACCAGCTGTCGCGCGGCAGGCGGTCGGCCGGCTCCGCCTGCGTCCAGGGCCCGAGCTCCTTATAGGCGTCCGCCGTGGGAATCTCCGGCGTCTTCAGCGGCGGCGCGAGCGAACAGGCGCCGAGCATGAGCGTCAGCGCGGCGCCGCACCCGCGTACGCCTTTAACCCTTTTCATTTGCATGCTTTGCTTGGCTGGCAACCCTGCTCGACGCCGCGCCGGCGAGACGCACCAGGGCGCCGTTATCAATTCCATCGGGCGGATTTTCGACCACACGGTCGTTCGGCGAGAGGCCGGAGGCGAGCTCGACGACTGCGCCCAAATCCCGTTCGATCGTCACCGGCTTCATCGATATGCGGCTGTCGGCATTCACAGTGGCGATGGAAAGCCCGTTAGCATCGAATATCAGCGCGCTCGAGGGCACACTGAGCACGTTGGCGGGAGCGGTGATTTGCAGATGCATGCTGGCGTAATCGCCCGGCATCAATTCTCCGGCACTATTGTCGACAACGAGTTGCATCAGAGTGGTGCCCGTGCTCGGAATGACGGCCTGGGCTGAGGCCTCGACCGTTCCGCTATAGGTCTTGTTTCGATGCTCAGGTACGCTGATCGTGGCCTTGGTGCCCGGCGGCACGCTCGGTACATAGTTCTGCGGCACATTGACGTAGACGCGCAGTTTCCTCGTATCGGAGACCACGAACAGTTGCTGGCCGCCGCCGGCGCCCACATTGATCAACGCGCCGATGTCGGTGTCGCGTGCGGTGACGATGCCATCGAACGGCGCAATCAGGCGCTTGAAGCCTTCCTCGGCGACCAGCTGGTCGACGTTCGCCTGCGCTGCCTTGACCTGGGCGACATTGGCATTCCACGTGAAAGTGCGCTGGTCCACATCCTGCTGGGCAACCGCATCGGTGCTGGCCAGGGACTGCCAGCGTTCCGCGGTGATTTGCGCGAGCTTGGCATTGGCTTCGGCGACGCTCAAAGCGGCGCGCGCCTGCATGAGCTGCTGATCCAGATCCGGTGTGTCGATTTCGGCGAGCAAGTCGCCGGCCTTCACCTTGCCGCCGATGTCATACTTCCAATCCTTCAAGTAGCCCGGTACGCGCGCGTAGATGGGCGCAGTGATATAGGCTTGCAAGCGCCCCGGCAGGTCGAGACTGGCATTATTCGCTACATGGGTTGGCGTCACGATCGCCACGACCGGCACGGCCTGCGCTTCGGTCAAATCGTGTAGGCGCGAGTTGTGCGCAGCGCGCGAGCCTAAGCCGTAGGCGACGACGGTGATGGCAAGCAACACGAATGCGCTGCCCACCTGCCGCAGCCGGTGCATCAAGGGCTCGCCGGAAATTCGATCAGGCTGGGACATAAGTTGCTCCGCGGCTGGCGTCAGGTATTGGCTTGGGGCCGTGGTGCCGGTGAATGATGCTGAACATCACGGGGACGAAAAACAGTGTAGAGACCGTGGCGAAGATCAGGCCGCCGATCACCGCGCGCCCGAGGGGCGCATTTTGCTCGCCGCCTTCGCCTACGCCCAGCGCCATCGGCAGCATGCCGATCACCATTGCCAGCGCCGTCATCAACACCGGACGCAGGCGCACGAATCCCGCTTCGAGCGCGGCTTGCGTCGCGTCGCCGATCTCGTTGAGCTTCTCGCGCGCGAAGCTGATGACCAGCACGCTGTTGGCGGTCGCCACGCCCATGCACATGATTGCGCCTGTGAGCGCCGGTACCGACAGCGAGGTATCTGTCGCAAACAGTATCCACACGATGCCGGCGATGGCCGCCGGCAGCGCCGTGACGATGATGAAGGGATCGGTCCACGACTGGAAGTTGATCACGACCACGAAATAGACCAGCACGATGGCGCCTAGGAGCCCAAACAACAGGCCCGTGTAGGCGCTGTTCATGGTCGCCGTCTGGCCAACCAGGGCGATGATGGAGCCCTTGGGTTTGTCCTTGTCGTTCTCCGCGATGACCTTGCGGATGTCGGCGGAGACCGCCCCCAAATCGCGTCCCTGGATGGTTGCGTAGATTTCAACCATCGAGGCGATGTCGTACTGCGACACCACGGCGTCGCTGTGGGTACGGCGGATGTCGGCGACGCCGCCGAGCACCGTGGTCGGCGCACCGGTGGAATTGACCGGCAGGTTCTGCAGCGCCGGCAAGGTGTCGACCTGGTATTGCGGCGTCTGCAGCGCGATGGGATAGGTGACGCCGTTCTTCCCGTTGAGCCAGTACACGGGCGCCACCTGGGTGGAACTCGCCAGGTTGACGACCAAGCTGTTGGTCACGTCGGCGGCGGTGACGCCGGTATATTGGGCGCGCGTGCGGTCGATGTTGACATCGAGCGTCGGCTGCGCGGCGGATTGCTGGATGCGCGCATCGGCCACGCCGGTAATATGGCGGATCTGCGCCAGCAGCTTGTTGGCGTAGGCATAGTCCGCGGCCAGATCATTGCCGCGGACCTGCAGATCGATCGGCGCCGGCGCGCCGAAATTGAGGATCTGGCTGACGATGTCCGCGGGCAGAAATGCAAAGCTCATGCCCGGAAAATGCTGCGGCAGTTCATCGCGCAGGCGACTGACGTAATCGGCGGTCGGCGCGTGTCCCTCGTTGAGCGAGATTTGGATGTCCCCGTCCGACTCGCCGATCGTACCAGTGTTGTTGTAGATGGTATTGATCGAGGAAAGATACGTTCCGATGTTGTCCACAATCGCCCCCACCTCGGCCGGTGGGATCAGTTCGCGGATTACCTTTTCCACCTCCGCGAATTGCGCCGCCGTCTCCTCGATACGCGAGCCGACCGGCGCCCGCACATGCAGCTGAATCTGACCGCCGTCCACCTGCGGAAAGAAATTGCGGCCGAGAAATGGCGCGAGCAGGAACGAGACAGCGATAAAACCGAGAAACCCCCCGACAAAGAGCCTGCGATGTTCCATCGCAAGCACCAGCAGCTGGTGATAACCGGCGCGCATGCGCGTGAAGCGCTGCTCGAATCCGCGCTGAAAGCGTACCAGCGGGTTTCTCGATCGCATCTCCTCTTTGCCGTTGGGTTGCTCATTGACGTGAGCGACGTGCATGCGCAGCAGATATTTCGCCAGCGTCGGCACCAGCGTGCGGGAAAGCAGAAACGAGAAAACCATTGCGAACATCACGCTCTCCGCCATGGGCACGAACAAGAAGCGCGCCACACCCTCCAGGAAGAACATCGGGATGAATACGATGCAGATGCACAGCAAGGACACGAAGGCCGGAATGACGATCTGCGAGGAGCCGTCGATGATCGCGGTTTCCACCTCCTTGCCCTGTTCCAGATGGTAGTTGATGCTTTCGATCGTCACCGTCGCCTCGTCCACCAAGATACCGACGGCGAGAGCGAGTCCTCCCAAGGTCATGATGTTGAGTGTTTCGCCGATCGCCGACAGGGCGGCGATCGCGCCCAAGATCGACAGCGGGATCGAGGTGGTGACGATCAGGGTCGAGCGCCAGCTGCCGAGGAACAAAAGGATCATCAGGCTGGTGAGTGCGGCCGCAATCACGCCTTCGCGAATCACTCCCTGGATCGATGCGCGCACGAAGATCGATTGGTCGCCAATCGGCTTGATGTCGAGAGCATCGGGAAGCGAGGGCTTGATGACTTGCAGCATTTTCTTGATGCCGGAGACGATGTCCAGAGTCGAAGTCGAGCCGTTCTTGAACACGCTCAAGAGCACCGAGCGATTACCGTCCACATGGACGACATTGACCTGCACCGCAGCGCCGTTGTGCACCTGGGCGACATCGTGCATGTAGACCATCGCGCCGCCCGCACTCTTGATCGGCAGGTCGCCAAGGTCCGAGATTCTCGAGGGGGCGCTATTAAGGTTGACCGTATATTCGAATTTTCCGATCTTCTCCGTGCCGGCCGGGGTGTTGAGGTTCTGTACGGCGAGAGCGTTGGCGACATCGAGGGCGGTCAGACCGCGCGACTCGAGTGCCGCGGTGTCGAGGTCGAACATGACCTGCGGCGTCTTGCCGCCGAACGGCCAAGGGATGCCCGCACCCTGCACCGTGACCAGGCGAGGGCGTACAAAGTTCATGCCCAGGTCCGCAAGATTCTGTTCGGTCAGTCCCTGACCCGACAGCGCGAGCTGGATGATCGGCACCGTTGAGGCGCTGTAATTGACGATCAGCGGCGGCGTCGCCCCGGGCGGCATCTGCTTGAGCAAGGTCTGCGAAATCGCGGTCACCTGCGCATTCGCCGTCGCGATATTGACCGACGGGTGAAAGAAGATCTTGACAATGCCGAAGGTGGTATACGAATTCGCCTCGATGTGCTCGATGTCATTGACCGTGGTCGTCAAAGCGCGCTCGAACGGTGTGATGATGCGCCCCGCCATGTCGTCGGGCGGCAATCCCTGGTATTGCCAGGCCACGCCGATAATGGGAATGTCGATGCTGGGAAATATATCGACCGGCATGCGCAGCGCGGCGAGCGTGCCAATGATGAAAATCAGCAAGGCCACGACGATAAACGTGTAGGGCCGGTTCAGCGCAAGACGGACTATGCCGAGCATGTACGGCTACGTCTCGGGGTCCAGGCGCGTTGCCTCGTAAAGGAACCATACGCGGCGCTCCGCCTCGTCGATCCAAATCTCGAGGAGGCTTGCGGATGCGACATCGCCTTCTTTGTCGCATAAAGAATGTGCGCTTCTCAGATTGACCGCCAATTGCCTGTTATCCTCAAGAAGTTCTGCAAGCATGTCTTGAGCGTGGACAAACTCGCTGTCGTTATCGGCAATGCGCTGAAGCCGGGCGATGTGGCCGATCGAACGCAACGTCGTTCCCCCGATCTTCCTGACGCGCTCCGCGATCGCATCGGTCGTTGCGAATATTTGGTCCCCCTGCTCGTCCAGCAACAGGTGATAGTCCCGGAAATGTGGACCCGATATATGCCAATGGAAATTCTTCGTCTTGACGTAAAGGGCGAACAGATCCGCGAGTGTGATGGTCAATGCCGACGAAATTCTTGAGACGGTGGAAGATTCAAACCCCGTCGGGATCTGCGCCACATCTAGTCGTTGATATTCTGGTGCTCGAGCGTCCAAGATTTAGATCTCCTGTAGTTTGAACTGGGCCATCGGTTTCATTCACGCTATGCTGCGGCCCCGCCAAGGTGCTCGCAATCAGGATTAAGACAAGGCTCGGAACCGTCCAGAGGACTGTCCACACGAGACAAATGAAGTTGCGTACGCCTTCTCTCATGATTACCCCTGGGCCACCTAGAGATCAGTCTAGGTTGGCCGATTTGTGCATCGATTGCAGAAGTGGCAATCCGTGTTACAGATGGAACTTTGACTGCGCATGACGAACAGGCGGACTCATGACTCAATCAACGAGCCGCGACCCACTTGAATGATTTCATCCGTAAGCCAAGCACGCCTCTACCGCAACGCGACGGAAATGCGCAGCGCGCAAGCTTCTACACATCAGCTGTCAAAGGACAGGCTCACAAGGATTGGTATCGCAATCGTTGTTCGCAGCGAAGGAGAATGGGCGGTGAAGTATCGGAAATTGGGAAATACAGGACTCATCGTGAGCGAGGTGGCGCTTGGAACAATGCAGTTCGGCGGTAGAATGAATATGGGAAATCTCGGTCAGGATGACACGACGCGAATGGTGAAGTTTGCCCTGGACAGGGGAATCAATTTCATCGATACGGCAGATGTGTACAGCCTTGGAGAGAGCGAAATTCTGGTCGGTAACGCCTTGAGAGGCGTGCGTCAAGAAATTGTCCTGGCCACGAAAGTCCGACTTCCCATGAGCGACAATGTCAATCGTAGCGGCGCGACACGTGTGAACATGATGCGCGAAGTGGAGGACAGTCTTCGACGGTTACAGACCGACTACATTGATCTTTATCAAGTGCATGGATGGGACAGCAACACACCGCTCGAGGAGACGCTGCGGACGCTCGATGATTTGGTGCGCCAGGGAAAGGTTCGCTACATCGGCCTGTCCAATTTCATGGCATGGCAGGCGGCCACCGCGATAATGCTGCAGGGACGCCTAGGGTTGGAAAAGTATGTGACGGCACAGATGTACTACAGCCTCGTCGGCCGGGGTCTCGAATACGAGTTTCAGTCTTTCGCCGAGTACCACAACATCGGCATTCTGGTTTGGAGCCCCCTAGCCGGCGGCTTTCTTTCGGGCAAATACAGCCGCACCAACCCTGCTCCTGCAGGCACGCGATTCGCGGAGGCCGGTTCCTTCGTGCCCTTTGACAAAGAGACGGGCTACCGTGTCGTGGATATTTTGAAGGAGGTGGCCGAGCGCTATGGCGCTAGTCCAGCGCGTGTGGCGCTATCGTGGGTACTGGGACGGCCGGCCGTCAGCAGCGTGATCGTTGCTGGCCGAAAACTCGAGCAACTCGAGGATAACATCGCTGCGGCAGACCTGCGACTCTCGGACGAGGAAGTCCGACTGCTGGACGCGGCATCTGATCCCGGCGTTCCCTATCCGAAGTGGATGGTTCTTCAGCTCGACACTGCGGAAGACCCGCGTTCGAAGGTCCTGCATCCTCAGCGCTACGTAGATGGCGGTCCCTGGAAGGACCTCCGCCTCACCCGGTGGTGGTCCGGTTGAGACGGGCGAAAACGAATAGCGTCTCGTTTGCGTGTTGTAATCTGTCCGCCGCGCGGCGATCATGCTGTGCGGTCCCGCGCCATTCATCGAATAGCGATGGTCGGCGCGGGCGCCGAACGGCCATTCGTCCACGGGGAGTAGTTACAGTGACTGAAATCCCGAAAATCACACGTCCGGCCGGCACGGCAGAATGGGCCAAGGAGCACCGCAAGCTCTATCTATGCTCGGGCGGTACGCAGGGCCACATCATGGACATTACCGGCGCGGGCGGTTATTTGTTCGGCACGCACTGCTTGATCCGCAACAAGGGTCGCAAGAGCGGGCGGACCATGATCAATGCGCTCTGTTATGGCGACATCGGCGGCGAGGTGGTGATCTGCGCGTCGAAGGGCGGCGCGGCTACCAATCCACAGTGGTATTACAACATCCTCGCGAGCCCGCTGATCGATTTCCAGATCGCCACGCAAGCGTTCCGCGGTAGTTGGCGCGAGCCCAAGGGGGCCGAGCGTGACAAGGTCTGGGCATTCATGGTGGACTGCTTCCCCTTTTATGCGGTCTATCAGACGCGCACGGCGCGCATCATCCCGCTGCTCATGATGAAGTCGATCGAGCCGATTCCGGTGTTCAGCGAGGGCGACCTGGCCTAAGCGTAACAAGGGGCAGCCGGTGGCACACAAGATGCCATCCAGCAATCCGTTGCATTCAGTTACAAAAAGCTGACGGGTATGCGCTATAGCTGTCCTATAAGGAAGTCATGGAGCAGTCTCCGCACTTTCTCTTCGTCGAGGACGATGCCGATATCCGATCCTTGGTGGCGGATTTCCTCACTCAGAATGGCTACCGCATGAGCGTCGCGCGGGAGGGCCGCGAGCTCGATCGGACGCTTGAAGTGAGTCGCATCGATCTGCTCATACTCGACATCATGTTGCCAAAGGAGGACGGCTTGTCCCTGTGCCGGCGCATCCGGGCGACGAGCGATATACCCATCATCATGTTGACTGCACGAGGCAGCGAGATCGATCGAGTAGTGGGCCTCGAGATGGGTGCCGATGACTACCTGACCAAGCCGTTCAGCACCCACGAGCTCCTGGCGCGCATCCGGGCTCTCTTGCGGCGTGCCAACCTCGCCCCCGCGCCTCGCGAACACCGCCCGGCTTCGCTGTCCTTTTGCGGGTGGAGGCTCGATCTGGGGGCTCGCCGGTTGCAATCCGCCGATGGCGCTGCCGTGCCCCTCACCGGCGGAGAGTTTGAGCTTTTGGTCGCATTTTGCCGAGATCCGTCCAGCCGCAGTTTGGAACCGTCAGAACCCGCAGCATCGGCTCCTGCCCTTCGAGGACATCTCGGGAGAAGTCGACCGAGTCCAGGCGCTGATAAAGACCGCTAATCAGCCAGCCGGACCGCGGCGTGGAGGGATCGATTTTTGACAGTGCCGCCATATCGGCGGTTGTCGCCGCGAAGCGCTTCTCATACAGCTTAATGAATTGCCGTACGGGGGCCGCGAGGATGAAAGCATTCCACAATGCCCCCTGACGCCTCAGGGCACGTGCCGCGGCCAATGTGGGCTTCTCCACGAATTTCGACACGTACGATGCGCCGTTCTCCCTGCGCTTTGACGGAATGATATAACCCAGTTCTGTATCCGTTTCGTCGGGCTCGATACCCAAGAGATGAATCGAACTGCAGGATGTAGCGGCGAAAAAAAGCGGCCGCCTGGAGAGATTTAGCAAAAGTGGCTTCGTCCCGCAGGTAATGGTCGGCCGGCAATATGACCACTTGGGCATCGGGATCGCGGGCGAAAATAACCATCAGTGGCAATAAAATGCCGTGCGCGGTGCCCCGATTCTCGGGCTGGATGATGATATTCGCCGAGGGTAATCCTGACAGTGCGGCTGACCACCAGTGGCGGTGTTGAGACGCGACAATACAGCACACCCGCGACATCGGCGCCACGTGCTTAGCACGGTCCAACGCGTCCTGTAGCAATGACGGTCCCCCGTATAACGAGCAAAACTGCTTCGGTACCGCCACACCATCAGTGGTCGTAGTGAGACTGCGTAGGCGGCTGCCGTCGCCGGCGGCGAGAACCAGAGCCCAAGTGTGTTTATTTTCTGTCATTGGTTAGCCCCCGGTATCGCTTGACTACGGCGTCCTTGCGGGTAGGTCGCCAGTCCTGACGCCGGTCCGGTCGTTAGCGCGGGCGAACTTGTTCGAGGCTCGGCCAACGTCAGCCCTTCGGCAAGCGGCACGCCACGGCGACTTTGTATTCAAGATGCGCGATTAATATTAGGATTTAGCGAAGGCAGCATTAAAAAAATCTTGAGGCGTCCGCACGATCTACTTCGGCGTATCTATCACTCCTGAATCGTGTGTTGGCCGTTCTTCCTACGACCGTCTCCGGCTTAACACGTGGATTTATGCTAGGAAGTTCATCCTACACGCTGATGGTTGATGAATTCGACTATCTCGTGCACTCCAGGAAGACGATGTGCCGTTTGTAGAGTGCGCTCGACGGCCGCTGCACGTGAGATGAAATCCACGCGCGACCCCAACCCGGGAGGCCGCCACCCCATTGGCAGCAATACTGGCCGGCCAATTTTGCGCCGGTCTTGTCAGATTCGAGGCCACTTGCTGCAGCCTCCCCAAATCACAGCGAACTGCACCGCTAACGCCAATATGCGAGATGATTTCGGACTCCGGCTGCGCATCCCGAAGCTCCTGCACTACCGCCGCGAGACCCGTATTGATGTTCTCCACTTCCGTGAGCTCCAGTCCTATTCCACCGCATGAGCGCCCGCGCGCGAAGTCGAGCACATCGTCAATCAACGCGGACATCCGCCGAGCATTGGTTTTAATCCGCGAGACGAAAGCCAACAACTGCGGATCTGCTAGCCTGCGTTCCAGCATGTCACCGCTGGTATAGACCGCGTGCAGGGGATTGCGCAGATCATGGCCCAAAATCGCAATGAATTGCTCGCGCAGTTTCCCCGCGGCCTGCCTCACTCGTCCATCCTGCGGGGTCGCCGCCGTAGCCGGAGCGAGAACTACGGTATTTCATTGGAATGGTCTTAAAGGCTCGACGTGATCCGAGCTTCGCAAGCAAGAGGGATCTGTTCCCGCCGATACCGATGTGACAACGAAGCGTTATTCTCAGGGTTCATGGCGAAATATTGTACCCCGGAGATTAAAAGATCACGGTTTCCTCATTAAAAGGGTGGGGAATGCGCGGCTTGAGCAAGGACCCAGCCGAGGACCGGCGGGTTTCCGCGCCGAGTCGTTCTCGACGTGGCGAGCAGTGCGAGAAGCACGACGCCGAGGCTGAGCAGAGTGCCTATGCGAAAGGCGTTGCGAGCCTTGTTCTGGACAAATCGTGGCAACCGAAAACCATTTAGAGTGGATTGACTCGCACAGAATCCTCCAAGCCCCCACCCATGACTTGATCGCAATAGAAATAGGCCAAAGCGATGCAAGGGCGATTACCGTTCGATTGCGTGTTCACTCCCTCAATTAAATGATCCCCGGCGGCGCGCAGCGGCGAAGCATAGTTTATGGACCGATGATTAGAATTCCTCCGATCGCGATCAGGGATAGCCGATTTCTGGATAGAATCCCCGTCGCAATGCAGCGAACAAAGACCTTGGATATTCCACCCACTCTACGCAGTCGCGGTGCGTTAGGATTTTGGCTGGCGGTGATCTTGACGGTGCCGGAGCAGGTCTCAGCGCCACGGTTCTGACCAAACTGCTCGAACTGGTTCAACATCTGATGTGGCCCGGACCCGATTTACTAAGTGCTGCATCACGTGTTCCGGCATGGCGGCATATTGCGGTATTACTGGGGGCCGGCGCATTGACGGGCGCAGGACAAGTGATATTGCGTCACCTCACTAGCGGCAACGGAATCGATATCACGGAAGCGATATCGGAGCACGCGGGCCGACTGTCGGCCCGTCGCACGCTCGGCAGCGCGGTGCTGTCGATCCTGGTGGTGGGGATGGGCGCCTCGCTTGGACGCGAAGGTGCGCCTAAACAAGTAGGTGCCGTGCTCGCCGATGCTCTGTCCGACAAAGTCCGTTTGTCGGATGAGTGCACCCGCCTTGCTGCTTATTCTTCTAGTCCTCCGGCCACTGTCGACGGTTTTGTGCCTGGGCAGCGGTGTGCCCGGAGGACTGTTCACTCCCTCGATCGCCTTGGGCGCACTGTTGGGCGGGGTATTGGGATTCTTGTGGTCATGGGTCTGGCCCGGCGTACCGCCCGGGCTCTTCGCGGTTTTGGGTGCGGCCGGCGTATTGGCAGCGACGACTCACGGCCCAATATCAGCGGTGGTATTGATGATGGAGCTTACAGGCCGGGATCGATCCTTTGTACTTCCCCTGCTCGTAATGGTGGTTACCGCGACCGTGGTGGCGCGCACCCTCGATGCGCGCTCGATCTATGATGCGCGATTGACGACACGCGAGATTCAGCGGCTGCAAGTGGCGCGCCGCCCCGCGTCGACTTGACGCATGGCTGGTCACTCGCCATCGCACTCTACACGCCTAGCTTGGTGAGGCGCCGTCTCATGGTTTAAACACGATGGGCGATAAACGTAGCACCACGCGCAACCGGGTACCTCCCTCAAGTTTGCTCTGTATGTCCAACTGTGCGCCGATCAGCTCTGCCTGTTCGCGCAGGCCAACGATGCCGTAGTGACCCGGACGAACTTCTCTAGGCTCAAAGCCAATCCCATTGTCTTCAATTCGAAGCTCGAGCATTGCCTCGTCGCTCGACTCCAATCGCAGCTCGACCTGTGTTGCCTTGGCGTGGCGCTCGATGTTGCGCAGTGCCTCCTGCGCAATGCGCACGAGCGTTTCGGCTCGTTCATCGCCAAAACGAGAAGCGACATCGTCCGCATGAAAATTACCTGAAATGCCGGTAAGGTTTATAAATCGCTCGAACATCACTGCGAGCGCAGGACCTAAGCCCGATTCGCGCACGGCAGTGACGCGCATCTGGGTGATGGCACTGCGTGCTTCTTGAAGTCCGTCCTGGGCAATCCTTTCGGCGCGGGCGAGCTCCTTGGTCAGCGCCTTGGGCTCGCGGGCCTGGAGTTTTCGAAGAAATCGTATCTCGCTTAAGATTGCCATCATTGAATGCGCGAGCGTATCGTGTAAATCCCGGGCAATTTTCAACCGTTCCCGCACAATCGCCGCGTATCGCGATTCATCCGCAAGTCGTTCTACCTCACGGCTGCGCACCGCCACGCGGCGCTCCAGCTCGTTGCGCTCTTGCGCCAGCTCGTCAAGAAGTTTTGCAAAGGCCTGGCCGAGGCAGGCGATTTCATCGACCCCGCTGGGCACTTCGATTTGGGACGCGTCGTGACCCACATGGGCGACCGAGAAAGCCAATCGTTTCAAGCGCCGTGTCAGATGTCCGGCGCCTAACGTGCCAAGCGCGGCTGTGGTTGCCCCAAGGCACAAGGACACCCACAAAATTCGGAGCGCCAAGGCATTCGCGCGCTGAAAGACCCGTTCATTCGGTTCGCTCAATTGTACCCTCCATCCCAGCGAGGCGATTTCATCGGTACTGCTGAGTGCGGAACTGGCGATGAGAACGCGACGCGCATCCGGCAAGCGCTCGAATTGCGGGGTGTCAGTGCCCTGCTGGGTGGCCTCGGTAAGGCTGGCGGCAGCCCGGCCGTGCACGACTACGCCGGGCCATCGCTTGCCGAGGAGGTTTTTAGGTCCCAGCAGAACGAGGCCCGTCCGATCAATCACATATACTTCCGTCGTGGTGCGCGGATCTGGCTCATCGGTGAGTCGTTCCGGATGATGCGCGCCTCGTCGCCAACGCAGGTGGGCGGCGATCACCCCCATCGTGCGGTTCGATTCATCTTGCAGCGGAATAGCCACATCACCCAGATTTGTAAATTCACCCGACGAGATAAAAGTAGGGTAGGTTTTCGGATCGGTGAAGCCGAGCCAGAGCCCTCGTAATCCGGAAGCTACCCAAGGGAAGGCGCTCGCATCCTCGCCGGCAAGCGGTGGGTCTTTGGATGCGACGATGACGCCGCGCGCGTCCGCCGCCGCAATCCAATCGAGATGGGGGTAATTGACAGTGAGTTCTTCAAAGACGCCACGCACATCTCCTGAGGCTCGACCAACGGCCCGCGACATCGAACGCGCGCTACGAACCGCGTCGAGGTGCGCCGCGAGGATTTGGCTCAACTCCGCGCTCAGCTGGTCCGTTTCCAGCGATAAACGACGAACATGCTGCTCCAGCACATTTGTTCTGGCGATGCTGCCCACCCAGATCGCCGCTGCAATCGAGAAGGTGGCCGCAAGGGCGATAATGAGCCACATCGCCGCGGCGCTTAAGCTGCGCCGGGCGTCTAGCCTTGAAAGCGCGGCCTGAAAGGTTTCGACAAGGTGGGCGTGTGCCATCTGCTCACCTTAACAGGTGACTAAAGTCACTTCCAAACCGGCGGGCCCAGGTCGCATGATGATGTCTTAGTCAAAACCAAGAGGTGGCAAGATGCGAGTACCCCACTGTAGCAAGTTCGACTGGATCGGGTCGCGCGTGATTGCCCGTGAGAATGAGGCGCGCCTTTCGGACAGTTTGTTTCCGATCGGCATTGGCGGATGCGATCTATTGCATAGTACAGACTCGCGGACGGTCACGGCTTGGAGGATGTTGCCGTGACCGTCGGGGAGCAGACCGACAATCCCGCCATTCGGATTGTCATAGCCGAGGACCAGGCTATCGTGCGTCGGGGAGCGACCATGTTGTTGTCGATGGAACCTGACATGGAGGTGGTGGGTCAGGCACGCAATGGCGTCGAGGCGGTCGAGCTTGCGCAGCTACTGCACCCGGATGTTGTGTTGATGGATTTGCACATGCCCCTGAAAGGCGGCGTGGCCGCTACACGTGAGATCACCAAGGACTTGCCCAACACGCAAGTCCTGGTTTTAACGACGCTTGATGATGATGAGACTGTCTTCGAAGCGGTGCGCGCCGGCGCCCAGGCGTATCTTTTAAAGGACGCCAGCGAGGATGAATTACTCGAGACGATCCGCGCGCTGACGCGCGGCGAGTCGCGACTGACCCCACAGATTGCACGCAAGGTCATGGACCAGTTTCGTCGCATGGCAACGGGTTCTCCACTCATTAGAGACACAGGCGCGGCCGCACCCGATCATGCGTTGGCACCCGCAAGAGCGCCTGACACAGAGCCACTCACCGACAAAGAAGAGAGGATCCTTGAGTTGATATCCGAGGGCATGACCAACCGACAGATTGCCCATACATTGTCGTTCGCCGAAGGCACGATTAAGAATTACATCAGCCGCATCATGGAAAAACTACACGCTAATACCCGCACCGAATTGGCGCTGTTGTCGAAGCGCCAACCGCGTGCCGACTGATCAAATCTGGTATTAGGGTGCAGGCTAAATCGAGAAGAAAGTGACTTTAGTCACTATCTAAAAAGTGACTTTGGTCACTTCAAAGTGATGACTTTCGGCCCCTGACTTCCCAGCTAAGCTTCGCTAAATTGCAAACACGGAATAGAGGTTCTTAAATGTCTGTGGTCGAAACCGCCCTGAAGCGGCCGTATACGGTTGTCGCCGTTCTGATTCTTGTCACCCTCATGGGTATCGGTGCGGCGCTGCGCATGCCAATCGATATCTTCCCCGAAATAGATATTCCGGTCGCGGCCGTCGTATGGACATACAACGGGATGAGCGCTGAGGATATTCAGAACCGGATTCTAACGTTACACCAGCGCCAGCTGGCCTCCCTCGTTGACGACATTTCGCGCATCGAAGCGGTGAGCTATCAAGGCGTGGGTGTTGAGAAGATTTATCTACATGAGGGCGCGGATGTAACCCGCGCGGTATCGCAATTGGCAAGCAGCGCCTTGGTGGTGCTCAAGTACATGCCGCCCAACATCACCCCGCCGCTGGTGCTGCGGTACGGCGCCACCGACGTGCCCATCATTCAGTTGAGTCTCTCAAGCAAGTCATTACCTGACACCAAGCTTAACGACTTGGGCCAAAACATCATTCGTCCCGCCTTGGCCGTCGTGCATGGCGCGGAAGTACCATACCCCTACGGCGGTAAGCCGCGGGTCATCATGGCCGACCTGGACATGCAGGCTCTGCAGGCGCGAGGACTCTCGCCCTCTGACGTCAGCGCGGCGCTGCAGCATCAAAACGTCATTTTGCCGGCGGGCGATGTCAAGATCGGCGACAAAGACTACACCCTGGCGATGAATAACTCCCCCGATGTGATCGAGACGATCAACGCTTTTCCGATCAAGCAAATCGACGGGCGAACTGTGTTCATGCGCGATGTGGCGCATGTGCACGATGGTTTCCAGGAACAGACCAATTCGGTCTCGGTGAATGGCACGCCGGGTGCATTGATGACGATCAGAAAAACGGGGGGCGTGTCGACGTTGGCGGTGATCGACGGGGTTCGATCCGCGCTCGACGATATCAGAAAGGTCCTACCACCCGAGGTGTCGATCAAGGCACTCTTTGATCAGTCGATCTTCGTGCGCGCCGCCCTGCATTCCGTACTGTTGAGCGCCGGCATGGCCGCCGGCCTCACGGCACTCGTGATTATATTGTTTCTTGGCAACGTGCGCCTGTCGATCATCATTCTCGCGGCGATTCCGCTCTCCATCATCACCGCCGTGCTTTTCATCAAGCTCACGGGACAGACGCTCAATACCATGACATTGGGCGGATTTGCGCTGGCCATCGGCATTCTTGTCGATAATGGTACGGTCGTGATCGAAAATATCGAGCGTCACGTCGGTATGCGCGAACCCTTGCATCAATCGATCGTCGAGGGGGCGAGTGAAGTAGCGATACCGACTTTCCTCTCGACGCTGTGTATTTGCATCGTTTTCGTGCCGGTGTTCTTACTCGAAGGCACCGCGAAGTACCTGTTCTCGCCGCTGTCGCTCTCCGTGATCGGCTCGCTGCTCGCAAGTCTCGCACTCTCATTCACGATGGTACCGGTGCTCTTCAATTATCTGATGCGCAAGTCCGCGCATGAATTTGAAGGCGAAGGGGCTTCAGGTCACGCGCCAGCGAAAGCGGCGTCGAAGAACGTGCTGGTGCGCTTTCAAGCAGGCTTCGAGCGCAGCTTTGAGAGATTTCGCGAGGGCTACCGCGACACGGTATCGTGGGCACTCTCGCAGGCTCGCCTGACGGTTGCCGCCTTTATCGGTCTGATCATTATTTCGGCGGTATTGTTTCCCTTTCTCGGGCGCGATTTCTTCCCCCAAGTCGACGCAGGACAGATGCGCCTGCACGTTCGCGCACCCCCCGGCACGCGTTTGGAGAAAACACAGCAGTACTTTTCGGAAGTTGAAACGCAGATCAGGAAGCTTGTCGGTAATGATCAAATCGACGTCATGCTCGATAATATCGGGTTGCCGTATAGCGGCATCAATATTGCCCTGAGTGACTCGGCCACCGTGGGCCCTATGGATGGGGAGATCTTGATCTCGCTCACCGAAAAGCACCAACCAACCGCGAAAATTATTGCCATGTTGCGCCAAGAACTGCCTAAACGCTTTGCCGAGTTGCAGTTCTTCTTTCAGCCCGCCGACATCGTCGATCAGGTCCTAAACTTTGGGCAGCCCGCACCTATCGATGTCAGAATCTCGGGCCCGGATCAGGACGAGGCGTTCGCGCTCGCCTCCAAAATAGCTCGTTCCCTGACCCGAGTAGCCGGGGTTGTCGACTCGCACGTCTTTCAAGTACCCAATGCTCCGGCGCTGACGGTTGACATGGATCGTACCTTGGCGACCGAGACAGGAGTTACGCAGGAAGAGGCGGCGAATAACGTATTGGTGGCGACCAACTCCAGTGCGCAGACGGCACCAAATTTCTGGGTCGATCCGCGTAACAGTGTGAGCTATCCGCTGGTGGTGCAGGTGCCTACCTATCGCATCGATTCATCCCAGGACCTGCAGACGCTGCCGGTTACGTCTAGTGGCGGTGCTTCCTCGGGGCAGCTCTTGTTGAATCTGGCCTCCTTTGGCCGCGAATCGCTGCCGTTGGTGACCTCGCAGCTCAATATCCAGCCCGTATTTGATGTGCACGCGGATGTTCAAGGTCGAGATCTGTATTCGGCGGCCGCGGATATCGACAAGGTGCTCAAAGAGAACCGTCCGGATGCCTCCAAGGCGCTGAAGGTGACTTTGAGCGGTCAGGTGGAAACGATGCGGGAGAGCTACGCGGGTCTTTTCACCGGCATCGCGCTGGCTATCATTCTTGTGTACTTATTCTTGGTCATGAACTTTCAGAGCTGGATTGATCCGCTGATCGTTCTCATGGCCGTGCCGTTCGCCTTGGGCGGTGTGCTGTGGATGTTGTTCCTGTCACAGACACCGATGAGCGTGCCCGCGCTCATGGGTACGCTCATGTGTATCGGGCTCACGACCGCCAACAGTATCTTGGTGGTGAGCTTCGCCAATCAGCGCATGGCTGCGGGGGATGATCCGTTGCAGGCGGCGATTTCCGCGGGGTATACGCGATTGCGCCCGGTGCTCATGACGGCGGGCGCGATGATCCTAGGCATGGTACCAATGGCGCTAGGCATCGGGGAGGGCGGTGAGCAAAACGCGCCCTTAGGGAGAGCGGTCATAGGCGGCCTGCTCTTTGCCACGCTGGCCACCTTGATCTTCGTTCCCACGATGTACCGTCTGCTCCGCCGTCAACCCAGTCCCGTCACCGCATCTCATTCCGAAGGTAGTGCCCATGCAACCGCATGACCCAAAAGAACACGCGATCCCTGCCTTGAGCCAACAGGCCTGCCGTGGTCAATATCCGGACCAGATCTCGCGCGACGAAGGTCGCGCGGAGGACGAGGAAGTCTCAACGCGATTTTCCTCGGATGCGGGCCGGCGTACCAAGCGCGGCGTGGTCATCGGTGTGATACTCCTCGCGGTATGCTTTGTCATTGTCACGATTGCTCGTCTCGTGCATGCGCACTCGGTGGCTCGCGCGGGTAAAATCGCCTTTTCCACGCCACCGCCGGTCGATGTTGTCATCGCGCGGCCGGCGAGCGCCGGTCAGGACCTCGTGCTACCCGGGGAGACCGCGGCTTGGTATGAGTCCACGATCTACGCGCGCGTGAACGGTTATGTGTCAAAGTGGTTAGTGGACATCGGTGATCATGTCAAGAAGGGCCAGATACTCGCGATCATCGAGACTCCCGAACTCGATGCGGAACTCGAGGCTGCCCGCGCGCAACTCAAATCCTCGCAGTCCCAGGTAGTCGCGCGTCAGGCGGAAGCCGAATTCAGCAAGACCACCAACGAGCGATGGCGCGATTCTCCCAAAGGGGTCGTATCGGATCAGGAGCGAGAATCGAAGAAAGCGGACTACGAATCCTCAGAGGCGCGCCTGTATGCGGCCAATGCGCAGGTCAACCTCGACAAATCCAAAGTGGACCAGTATTCGGCGTTGGCGGAGTTTAAGCAGGTGAAGGCGCCCTTCGACGGCACCATCACCGAGCGCAAGATCGATGTCGGCAATCTGGTGACAGCCGGCAGCGGCTCGACCACCACCCCGATGTACCGGATGGCGCAGACTGATCCGCTGCGGATTTTCGTTGACGTGCCACAAAGCGCGGCAGGAGAGCTGATGAATAGCGGTGTGCCCGCGGACATACATGCCGCCGGCGCAGTGGGTGGGGTTTTCTCGGGAAAAATTGCAAGATCCGCGGAATCCATCAACCCTCAGGCGCGCACAATGCGGGTCGAGGTTGATATGCCGAATGAGAATCACAGGCTCGTACCGGGAATGTATGTAAATGTGGCCTTTGGCCTTCCGCCTCGAGGATTGGTGGAAGTGCCGGCCGCGGCGTTGATTTTTCGTTCGACGGGAATCCAAGTGGCGCACGTGGATGATGGCGGGAAAATCAATTTCGAGACGGTCACCATCGCACGCGACAATGGAAGTTTGGTGGAACTGGCTTCCGGCGTGAAGCCCGGCGATCGGTTGGTCCTCAACATCAGCAGCCAGATCGCCGAGGGGCAGAAGGTTGCCGTCACCGAGCCGCAGGCTGCTGAGCAACCATTAGGCGCCAAGCGCTGAGCCAGGTCTCTGAATTATGAATAGCCGACTTCTGATTGTCCTAGGGTTCATTGTGGCCCTGTCCGCCTGCGCGGCGGGTCCTCACTATCGCACTCCCAAACCCGACGCACCTCCGGTCTTTGCGGCGCAAGTGAACCCGCCGAACGCAGCCACGTCGAATGCAGCTAGCGTAGCGCCGGTAGAGTTGTCGACCTGGTGGCGCTCACTGAACGATGCGGAATTGAATTCCTTGGTGGACCGCGCCGTGAAGTCCAATCTCGACGTAGAGATCGCGCTCGACCGGTTGCAGCAGGCCCGCTCCTATGAAGCGGTCGTGGTGGGCTATGCCCTACCGGAAGTGGACGCCAGCGGCGCGGCAGGGCGTGGCACCGGCAGCGACTTGACGAAGGGGCGAGCCGCGCAGGTGTTGCGGTCCGCCGACAACGGCGCGGGGCTACAGCAAATCAACAGCATCGTCGGATTTGATGCCGTGTGGGAGATTGACCTGTTCGGCAAATTCCGTCGTGAGCTTCAGGCCGTGCGTGCCGAGACCGACGCGGCGCGTGCGGCTCGTTACGACGTCTTGACGTCCGTGATCGGCAACGTCGTACGTGCCTACGTCGATTTGCGAGGATTTCAGGTCCGCGCCGGCATCTTACATCATGCGAGTGACGTGTTGCGTGAGTCGCTGCGCATCGTGAACATTCGCTACGAGCGTGGGATTATCAATGAACTCGATGTCGCGCTCGCCACCCGGGAGCTTGCCACGTTAGAGGGACAAATCGCGCCGGTGGAAGCTGAGGTCAAGGCGGCACAATACACGCTCGCCGTGCTCATCGGCGAGTATCCAGAAAATATGGCGGCGGAGCTTTCCAGGACTGACCTGATTCCCACCATGCCCGCCGCGGCGGCGCCGGGCGTGCCGCTTGATTTGCTCAAGCGCCGACCAGATATTCAGCAGGCGGAACGGGAATTGGCGGCGGCCACCGCACGCATCGGCGTGGCGACGGCCAACTTGTTTCCAGACGTGACCGTGAGCGCCGCCATCGGCAGCCAGAGTCAGGGCTGGGGAACGCTACCGAATGTGAGCAAGCATATTTGGTCTTTTGGACCGGGCGCCATTTGGCCGCTGCTTGACTTCGGCGCACTGGATGCGCAAGTCGAGGTGGCCGATTTTGCGGCCAGGGCAAGCCTCGCCAATTACCGCGAAACAATTTTGAACGCCGTACAACAGGTCGACTCCTCGCTCGATGCCTATGAGGCGCAGGAGTATCGGATGGAGAAGCTCACCGATGCGGTGACGGCGGGCCAGCGTGCGGTAGACCTGGCCACCGCGCGCTACAACCGCGGCCTCACGGATTTTCTCAACGTGGTCGATGCGCAGCGTCAATTCTACGACCTGCAGGAGCAATACGCGGAGGCACAGGTGAGCCAAGGCGAGCAGTTTGTGCAGTTGTACAAGAGCCTCGGCGGTGGCTGGCAGGAATATCAAGCGGTGCCAAAAATCCGCATGCCTCAGCCGGCGATCGTTGCCGCCTTTCGTAGTGTGCTCACAGGAAACGCGCCTTGATGTTTCGAGCACTCCAATCTCGTGGGGAAGTCATGTTCGCGGATTGAGTAAAGCGGAGTCGATGAAGTCGGCTCACTTTTGCGGAGGTCAATTCATGGAAGTAGCCGTATTGATTGCCGCGCATGCTCGGCCGGCAGCTGCATTATTGGCTCCCAAGGCGGCCTGGGCGTGTGATGCCCGCGGTCCGAAGTCCATACTCCGCTGGCAGGGCCCCCGTGATCAGTTTCAAGGATGAGATCAGCCAAGGACTTTAAAGTCTGGTAGACACTAATGCCTTCGGGCAGGATGATGCCATTCAACCGGTATTGCAGATCATTATGGTCGGCGCGCACGTGGATCTGCCCGAAGGAGTCTTGCGCGACATCCGGGGCCTGCAACAGCAACTGATTGAGCTGGTTGTTCTGCCCCCGGGGAAGGCGCGCAATACAGGCTCTTTAGGAACGTGCATACAAAGCGACCTGATCCGCCAACGACATCTTACCTTCCTGCACAAGTATCGTGCGCACCAACGCCATGTGGGAGAATGCCTGTGGAAAGTTACCGAACTGTCGCCGGCCCATTGGGTCGTACTCTTCGCTGAGAAGCCACACATCGTTGCGCAGCGCCAGCAACCGATCGAGTAGCGCGTTCGCCTCCGCGCTGCGTCCCTGCAGATGGTAGGCATCGGCGAGCCAGAAGCTGCAGGGAATGAATACCCCTTCACCGGCGGGCAACACATCGGCACCGCTCTCGGTTCGATATCGCAGCACCAGGCCATCAACCAGTAGCTCTCGTTCGATGGCCGCGATGGTATTGGCCACCCGCGGGTCGGTGATCGGTAGGAAGCCGAACCGCGCAATCAGCAGCAGACTCGCATCGAGTTCCTCGCCGTCGAAACTCTGTGTGAACGTTTTCTTCTTGCTGTTGTATCCCCGTTCGCATACCGTCCGATGGATCTCTTCGCGAATTGCACGCCAGCGGCTCAAGGGTGCCTCGAGCTGGTACTTCTCGAGGTCCTTGATGGTACGGCGAAGGCCGCCCAGGCCATTACCTTCGAGTGAGTAAAATGCCGAAACCGGGCAGCCGAAAGCAATTATTAGCTTCAATCGGAGGGAAGCGGGCCGCTGTCTATACCCCGAAACCCGCAGCGTAAGCCAGCTCCCGGTTCCTCGTGAACCGCAGGTGGCCTTCCGCGCTACCGATTATCCAGTACTAGGCTGAGACGCGCGGATTACTGTGACCGTTTTGCGCACGCCGAGGTCTTGCCCCGAAATATTTTGGAGTACCAGCCCTAGTTTCGTGCGGCGGTCGCGGATTCGCCGGAAGCACTGGTGATTATGGAGGTTATCAGGGTGGCTAGGGGGGCGGCGGGAAGCGACATTGGTACCGAATGCGCAACGCTGGCGTTCTGTGGCACTCATGCGGGGAACAAAAACTCTAATGGTGGGTTCGCCGTTCCTTAATCTTGACCACAAATAATAGAGCTGTCCAGAATGACGTTGCTAACTTAGCGAAGACACGAGGCATTCACGAATTGGCCGCGTTGCGTGGTAGTCCAGGTGCCTCGGCGTCGGAGATGAGAGGTGCATCATGTTCATTTCTAATTATGCATCTCGCGCTCGCATTGCGAGCGGCACGAGTATTTTCCTGGGAATCTGGCTGCTGGTATCTCCGTGGGTATTTGGTTATCAAGTGGACGGGGCGCCCGCCATCTGGAACAGCGTGACGGTCGGCGGGGCAGTCGCATTCTTTGCAGCATGTAACCTGCTTTCTGCGCATCCACGAACGGGCCTCTATTGGATCAACGTATTGTTGGCGCTGTGGATCATGATGTCACCCTTCCGGTATGGATACGCTGCGAACACGGGCTTTTTCGATAACCTCGTTTTAGCTGTGATGATTGCTGGGTGCGCGATTGGCGGCGACGCTGCTACTGCATCCGCAGAGAAGGTCCGCAAGTCAGAGGTTTGACGAAGCGTCTCTTCGCCTGCAGGCCAAAAGTCGCGGTCCGAGCGTCCAACGCACGCCGAACGGCAATTGCAGTTGTTCAAAGCCTCGTTCGATCTCTGCGCCACGGTTCACACCCGATCCGCAGCGTAATCCACGGTGCTACGTATCGGGAGCCGGTCGTTCCATGATGACTTATGTGAGACTAGGTAAGTATCAGCGTTGTTCCTCATGTGCGCTGAAATAGGAACGCGCGGCGCCACGCAAAATATCGCTCGTTCAATTCGTTCTCATCCGATGAGTAAGATCTAATGAAGCTCTCAGGAGATCTTAATCTGCGTATTCGCGAGTGAGTTTCGGTGGGAACTCGTAAGCGAGCTCTTACGTCGAGTGAGCGGAATTGATGAAATTCCGCTGGGCCGCGACGGAGTATGTTTCATTCAATCTACCAACCACATGAGTGTGACCAATATGAACGCGCAGCGGCTCTTCCACCTGGCGAAACTTCGCACCTTTCGATGCGTCACCACCGCAACGCTATTGGGAAGTCTCTCGATTTTGGGTGCATGCCAAACACAACAGCAGAGAGTATCGGAGCGGGAGGACAACTTGGCTGCCGCAGGCTTCTTGATTAGGCCGGCCAACACGCCAAAACGCAAGGCAATGCTCTCGAAGCTTCCTCCTAACCGATTCGTGAGGCGCGTCAAGGGCGAAGATGTACGTTACGTGTACGCCGATCCCCTTGTCTGCGGCTGTCTGTACGTTGGATCGCAACAGGCCTATGGTCAATACAGACAACACGAGCAGCAGCAACACCTTGCCGATGAACAGCAAATGACTGCGCTAAATTATTCCGACGCGCCTTGGAATTGGGGCGCATGGGGGCCATGGGAACCAGGGTATGGATTTGGAGCAGGCTTCGGCTGGTAGGTACCCCGGTCCGGCGGTTACCTCATCGGTGGCGCATGACATAAGACTTTAATGCTGCGCTCGAGGGATTCTAATCTAGCGGCGCTAGTATCGGACGGAGCATTGCCGAGGTTGAAAACTGGCGTGCGACTCACTGAGTACGAAACATGTACAACCCAAGTTTGGAACCGTCGCGAATCCGGGCTGCGGCGTCGTTACGCGATAGGATCATCGTGAAAACGATGGTGACTTGAATGCCAGCGATTCGGCATTTTACGCGCTGACCGATTTTGAACTTGATTTTCCCATCACCGTGGACATTGAGCGGACAATTAGTGAGGCATCGAGGACATGGATCGATTGGGAGTTCATGCATTATTGGTGACTCGACATTCGCCAGCCGCAGCCGGCGGTGATTGCGGCGTTTCGCCGCCTGTTGACGAGCGATCGCGCATCGCCCCCACCCACGTCGGACCCAAGCGCCGGTTCAGTTGGTGAACATCACTAAATTCCATCAGGTGAACGGTTCCTAGGCCTGGTCTGCGTAGATCATTCGGCCTGGCGCAAGCCGCACCATGATTTCCTGCAAGCTGGACGAAGAGACAGCGAAGCAGCCCTGGCTGCGACCGAGCATGCCGGAGCGCCCAATCATTTGCTCACTTACATACCAGGCTGCATGCACTACGATCGCCCTGGAAAGGGCGTTGTCGTTGGTCGCGTCGAGTCCCTCCAGCCGGATCGAAGGACCATGCTCGCCAGCATAGGTGTCAACCGTGCGGTAGGCTCCTGCGGAGGTGGCGTTCGAGTGCGGTTCGTTTGAAAATCGTTCGAGCCATCCCGTATGCGAGGGATCAGACCCTCTTCCATGCGCGACTAGATGCGAACGTGCGCTGAGGTCACCGAGGGTTACGACATGGAACCTTGGCAATCGGGACGGAAGCGAGAAATCAATTACACCGATGTAATCTCGATAGGCGATTCTGTTGTGATGCGACTCGAGGGCAATAAGCGCCCGCTGAAGCAGTGCGGGTGCCGGGACTCGATTGTCGCGACCCGCGTTTTGACCGAGTGCAGCCGGGGCGGCCCATGCTGCAACAGCCAGTCCCCCGAGGGATGCCTGCACAAAAGAACGGCGGGAAAATGACAAGACGTTGAACTCCGGCGGAGATAAACTTTACTTTAATGGGCCCTTAATAGACCCCTATCGTTCCGGGAAGTTCGCGTGCCTGACATGATTTCCAAGAGACATTCGTTGTGCTTTGCGCTTGGCCTGCTCTGCATTGGGCTTCAGTTTGCCGCGCTGGCGGACTCAGTTCCATTTTGGGGTGCAAAAGACTCCGTACCCATAGACACACCCATCGATCAATTGAAGAAGGGGGACTTTCTATGGATGGGCGAAGCGGTAACCACGGGCCCTGTGGTTGTGGACGTTAGCATCACGGAACAGCGAGCGTACGTGTACCGCAACGGTGTTCTCATCGGGGCAACAACGGTGAGCACGGGCCGCCCTGGGCACCCGACCCCGACGGGCGTGTTCACAGTTTTGCAAAAGCAAAAGGAACATCGGTCAACCATCTATGACGGCGCGCCGATGCCCTACATGGAGCGGCTCACGTGGGGCGGCATTGCGCTACATGCCGGGGGATTGCCGGGCTATCCTGAGTCTCACGGCTGCATCCATTTGCCGAGCGAGTTCGCCCGGCGGCTTTTCGAGATTTCACCGAACGGCATGACTGTCGTGATCAGCACCGAGGCAACAGCGCCGGAACAGGTTGCGCATCCTGGATATCTCGCTCCGGTGACCGCCGTCGGTGGAAAACCTGTCGAGGGCGTGCCATTAGGGCCCGCCGATGTGGAGCGATGGGACCCTGATTCGTCGACCAGCGGTCCCGTCAGCATCGTGCTGAGTCAGGGCAGTCAGCGCATCGTTGTCTATCGCAATGGCATTGAAATTGGCAACTCGAAATTAACCATCAGTGGGGATGCACCGCTCGTCGATCATGCGCTGGTGCTTGCGCAGGGTCCGAGCGGCGTTCCCGATCCCTACGTGCCAGACCCCACAAAATTTCACTGGTTGAGAATTGGCGTGCCCGGACACATCGGAGAGCAAGGCACTGAAGTGGATCCAACGGCCGTCGCCAGAATTAAAATACCGCAAGACTTCGTAGCAAAGGTTAACGGGATACTGACTCCGGGAGCCACCTTGTTCGTGACTAACGAAACCCTGTACCCCCAAACGTCGGGACCGATGGTGCAGGTTGTAGACGCCGACCCGCCAACGAAAAAGTAATGGGGTTCAATCGAGTTCGCGGGCATCGAGCATGGAAACGCGCGGGGCGAGATATCTTTGCTCAAAGATTGCGCACGACACCGGTCTGCCAAACAGAAACCCCTGGAACTCATCGCAGTCGAGAGATTCCAGCAAGCGCAACTGATCCTCAGTTTCCACACCCTCGGCCACCACCTTGAGCTTTAGTGCGTGCGCCAGGCTGATGATAGTGCCGACCAGCGTCAAACCCTGCTGACCAGAGACCATGTCGATGATGAATGATCGGTCGATCTTCAGCGTGTCCACGGGCAGCTTTGCGAGGTAGCTGAGCGATGAGAATCCGGTGCCGAAATCGTCAATGGCTATGGTAACTCCCATGGCGCGGATTGCCCGCAGGCTGGCGATATTGTGCTCAAAGTCCTGCATCACCATGCTTTCGGTGATCTCCAATTCCAATGCTGATGCAGCCGCGGGGTCCATGGCGACCAACAGTTTGATGTCGGCGACGAACTCGCGATGACGCAATTGCTGCGGGGATACGTTTACCGCTATGGGCACGGCAGCAAGGCCGGCGCGGAACCATCGTAGATAGTCTTCGATGGCTTTATGCAGAGCCCACCGCCCCACTTCGTAGATGAGTCCGGTCTCCTCGAGGATCGGGATGAAGAGGGCGGGCGGCACTAGGCCCGTCGCCGGATCATTCCAGCGAATCAAGGCTTCGGCGCCGGCCAGCTGTCCGGTGGCAATATTGACCTTGGGCTGATAGTGGAGCGTGAATTCCTCGCGCTCGAAGCCTTGACGCAATTGATTTTCGAGCGTGAGACGGATTGCGACCTTCTCCATCATTCTTTCTGCGTAAAACAAGTACTTATCGCCGCCGGCCTTGGCTTTTTTCAGCGCGACTTCGGCGTGCTTGAACAAGGTCTCGGCATCCGTGCCGTCATGCGGAAACAACGCGACGCCTACCTTCGCGGCGACGCGAAACGTCTGGGCATCGAGCAGAAACGAATGGTTGATGAATTCATCGAGCGTCTTTTCCACCTGCCGCCCGACTTCCTCTTCGCGCCGGATATTCGGCAGGACGACTGCAAAGTGATCTGCACCCAATCGGGTCAGAAGATCTGCGTTGCCGACGGTCTTTTTCAGCCAGTCGGCAACCTGCCGCAAGAGTTCATCACCGGCCGGCCGGCCGAGCGTATCGTTGATATTCTTGAATCGTTCCAAATCGATAAGAAACAAGCCGACTTGCTGGCCGCCGGCAGCGGCGCCGCTCATGTGCTGGGCTAAGCGGTCAAGAAACAGGCTGCGGTTGGCGAGCCCGGTGAGAGCGTCGTAATAAGCGAGATAGTCAAAGCGCTCCTGCGTTTCAATGTGATCAATGGCGAATCCAATGTCGCCGGCCAATTCCGTCAAGAGCCTCATTTCTTCCTCGTGAAAGAAGTGCTTCTCCTTGGCGTACAGGGCCAGGACGCATGCGACCTCATCCGCGACGATGAGGGGCAAGATGACCATGGAGCCGCAGCCCAGTTCGGCGTGCTTGGCGCGGAACACGACGCGGGGGTCATTCTGGGAATCGTTGGCGATTGCGGGCAATTTGGTCCGGATGGCCTCTTCGACCATTACGTTGACCGAACCGTCACCCACCGACATGATCGCTTTGGCGGCCGTTACGACCCAAGGATCCTTGCCTGCGAGGGCAACGGTGACGATCTTCATTGCGGCACGGTCCACTACGCCGATCATGACCAGGGGGAACCCGCCTTCCCTAGTGGCGATGCGGCATGCCTCCTGGAACAGTTCCGTGCGATCGTGTGTGCGAACAATCAGGCTGTTGATGCCGCTCAAGACCGCGTAAACCCGGTTAAGATACGCGATCCGAGCTTCGGCCTGGGGACGGTTGGTAATGTCTTCGCCGATGGCGGCCAGCCCGAGCACAGCGCCGGTTCTGGAGTGGAGTTTGAGATAGTTCCAACGAATTAGCTGGCGATCGCCGGAACGCGTGAATATCTCACTTTCTTGACGCCACTTGACGTCGGTAGCGGCGAGCCGCGTCGCCAGATGAGCTTGAAAATCCGCATGCTCAGAGCGCAAGAAAACTTCGAAGACGTTTCGACCGATGACTTCCTCGAGGCGCCAGCCCGTCAGTTCCAGAAGATGACCATTGCAAAACGAAATCTGCCCATCCCGGTCGTACATCACCGCTGCCAGATCCACGTTGCGCAAGACGTCGCCGAAAACCCCCTCACTCCACCCGGATGGCAAGGCGCCTCCCGCGGTGACGGTTGAGTCAATGAGAGGCGTTGATTTGTTCGGCTTGATGTGACATCTGCCTTAAGGGCCAGTGCCACGCTACGCGGATTGCGCGGTCCGCATGCGGTCATCCGTCACACATTCCCCGGGGAGAAGTGTCAAAGACGCGGTGTCAAGCCCATTAACCTATCTGTAGGACCTTTCCTACCCATGCGGAGATGTTATCTTAGGACGTATGAAATCCACCAAGCCGGCAAAATTCTAGGACAAAGCCATGAGCATCACCATCAAACCCATCAAACCGCACATTGGCGCGATTGTGCAGATCGACCGTGCCTCGCTCTCCGACGAGTCTATTGCGAATCAGTGTCTGGAGGCTCTCGACGCGCATGACGTTTTGGTGTTTCCCAATCTCGGACTCAACGATGCAGAACAGCTGGCGTTTACCGATCGACTGGGCGCACGCGTGAACTTCACACGCAATCAGCCGGGGGGTGACGTCAGCGCGGCGGACGTTTACAAAGTCACGCTGGACCCCAAGATCAACACGGAGCCCGAATACGTGCTGGGGACCTTCTTCTGGCACATGGATGGAATGCCCCTTTCTAAAATCCCCCCGCCGAAGGCGACGATCCTATCTGCGCGCCGCACTGCGCCAAAAGGTGGGCAAACTGAATTCGCGAGCACTCGCGCAGCCTATGAGAGTCTTTCCGCCACTGAGAAGGCCGAACTCGAGGGTTTGCGAGCGGTGCATAGCGCGTATTCGGGCGTGCGGCGGGTCGTTGCGAGCGAACGAGATCTAGCGCAGCTGAGAGTTGGGCCGGTCGAGGGAGAGCGCCCCATCGTTTGGACGTCGAAGTCCGGCCGAAAGTCGCTTCTGATCGGCGAGACCGCCGATCGCATCGTCGGGATGCCTCTAGCCGAGGGGCGCGCCCTGCTCGCACGGCTGCTCGAGCGGGCGGCGCAGATTGAATTCACCTATCGTCACCCATGGCAGGAAGGCGATATGGTCATCTGGAATAATTGCGCCGCGCTGCACCGAGTCGTTCCTTACGACAGCAATTCGGGACGGACCATGCACCGTACGTCATTGGCAGGTGTCGAAGCTGTGAATTGAGAATTGAACTAAAGCTGCGACACGGGTAGCCACCTTTCTCGCTCTATCGCACGGCGAGCGTCGTGTAGTGCTGCCACGTCCACTCCGCGCCGCCCCAAGATGATCCGAACGGGGGGGTCGGTAACGCTCAGCCCGGTCAATAACGCTACGGCTCCTGGACGGGGATCGTCACCGGCGCCCCAGTTCGCATTGCCCGCAGCGCGAGCGAGCGCTGCCGGGTCGTAATGTGCTGCCGGCACGTTGACCGTCATGTTCTTGGTAAAATTCGTGGCGAAGGGACCGAGCTCTGCCAGAGTAACTGCGATGCCCAACGGACGCAGTTCCGCGGCGAGCGATTCGCTCATTCCTGCCAATGCGAACTTGGAAGCAGAGTAATACGCCAAGAGGGGGAAGCCGACTTGGCCGGCGACGGAACCTATGTTGACGATCTGGCCGGATCCGCGTTGGATCATGTGTGGAAGAACGGCACGGATCATCGCCAACGTTCCGAAATAATTGGTTTCCATCGTCGCACGCGCCACCTCGATGGGCGTTTCCTCAACCGTGCCCACCGTGCCATACCCTGCATTGTTCACGAGTACATCGATTGCCCCGAATTTTTCGAGCGACGCCTTTACAGCAGCGTCGATTTCACTATCGCGGGTAATGTCAAGGCTCAGCGCGAGTGCGCGAGCCGCATGCGGCTCGATCAGTTCTTTGAGTCTCTCACGATTTCGGGCTGTGACGATTACTCGCTCACCCCGCTCCAGCAGAGCATGGGCCAGGGCACGGCCAAAACCCGTCGAGCATCCCGTGACCAGCCAGGTTCGAGCGTTTGCAAGCATGAGTTTTTAGATCCTCAAGGAACTGATTTAGTCCGGTGTTCGGCTTGGGTGATCAAATATGCGCTGCGGCTGCCCGTGACGTATATCCATAGCCAACTTAAGGCTACCGCCAACCTATTTCGAATACCAATGAGAAAATAGATGTGAGCCAGCCCCCAGATCCACCAAGCCAACCATCCGCGAAATTTGATCCAGCCGAAATCGATGATCGCTGCCCGTCTTCCGATGGTTGCCAGATTTCCGGAATGCTTGTAGACGAAGGGTTTGCTCGCAACGTCGCCCTTGAGTCGCGCCTTGATCGTAGCTGCGACGTGAACGCCCTGCTGCTTGGCCGCAGGCGCAATTCCGGGCACTGGCTTGCCGTGCCATGCATTGATGGTGGCCGTGTCGCCTATCACGAAAATCTCTGGTCGTCCGGGCGCGGTCAAATCGCTCTCGACTCTGACCCGCCCGGCACCGTCGGCAGGCAGCCCTGTCCACGCGGCTGCGGCGGACGCACGTACTCCCGCGGCCCATAAAATCACCTTGGCAGGCAGAAACTGATCGCCATGAAGCACTCCGTCGGCATTGCATTCACGCACCGCAGCGCCCACTTGAACCTCCACTCCCAGTCGCACGAGAGCCCTATGCGCATACGAAGACAGGTCTTCTTCAAAGCTGGGTAAGATGCGCGGACCCGCCTCGATCAGCATTACTCGAGATTTGCGTGGATCGATGTGGCGAAATTCGCCGGGCAAATTGATGTGCGCAAGCTCGGCGATCGCACCAGCCAATTCGACGCCGGTGGGACCGCCTCCCACGACGACGAATGTGAGCAGCGCCGCGCGCTTCGTCGGGTCCGATTCGCGCTCCGCTTGCTCGAACGACAATAGAACGCGGCGCCGAATCGTGGTCGCATCCTCGAGGGTTTTCAGGCCTGGGGCGTAAGGCCCCCACTCATCGTGTCCGAAGTAAGCGTGGCGGGCACCGGTGGCAAGTACCAGGGTGTCGTACGGCACCCCGGCGCCATCCTCGAGCAGAACGATCCGCTTGGTCATGTCTAGTCCGGTCACCACACCGAGAAGCGTCGTCACATCGCGGCGCTTGCGCAGCAACTGCCGGATTGGCCAGGCGATCTCCGATGTCGCGAGCGTCGCAGTTCCGACTTGATAGAGAAGCGGTTGGAATACATGGTGATTGCGCTGATCGATTATGGTTATGCTCGCGCCGCCGCCCTTCAGGGTCTGCGCCACTGACAGTCCGCCAAATCCCGCTCCGACGATAACCACGCGATGAGGAGCCATGGAGAGCTAGGATCGCAAGCATCAGGCGGGATTGTCCACGCCCAGAGGCATCGGTGCGCGACGACCGGCGACGATCGCCAGCGGAATAACGATGACGAAATACGCGATCATCGACACGATCCCCGCGGCGTAGCTGCCCTGTGTCTGGAAGATCACGCCAAAGCCGTACACCGCCGCGATCATCAACGGCAACGTGGCGGTCGAAGCAAGACCGAAGGCGCGGCTGAAGCTCGCTTCGCCAAAAGCTGAGGCCATTGCCTTGCTCATCGCCGGAATCGCCCCAGAGCCATGCATGCCGATGAGCCCGATGACGACAGCCCGCGCGGTATACGGAAGATCCATCAGAAGCAGTGCCCAGAGGATGACATCGTCGAAGGCGATCAGCGCGAGGGTACGTGCGCCGCCGATCTTGTCCGATACGATACCAAACAGGATCGAACCGGCCATGCCCACCAGCGACATGACCGAGGCCAGCGCCGCGGCGGATGTCGGGGCATAGCCCCAGGCGACACCCATCGCTGGAAGGTGCGAAGCGAGCGTGACTGAACTCGTGTTAACGGCCCCCACGGCCAGCGCCAGAAGCCAGAACCGCGGGTTCTGGAGTAGCTGGGGCACCATAAAGATGGGCCCGGCCGCCGTTGCGCCGCGCGCGCTGCGCTGCGCCGGGGTCTCATCGGCGTGCTGGCGAGGATCGTGGCCTGGTGGGTATTCGATCAGCGCCAGGGAGGCCGGTATCAGCGTGACCACGGCAAACACGGCGAGCGCGAGGAACAGCGCGGTCACCCCAAATCTGCCGATCACGAGGCTCGCCGCGAGCGGCATGATCGTGATCACGATGGGAAGGTGGACGATGCCGATCGCAAGACCTCTGTGGCGCTGGAACCAGCGGGTCACGAGCGTTGGCGGAAGGACCGAGCCGCCGACCGCCATCGCTGGACCCAGCAGCAGGGCATAGGAGAGCAGGAACAGCCAGTACGAATGGGCGAAAGCGAGGATCAGCCACGCGAGCGACATTAGAACGCCGGAGGCCGCCATCAGGCGGCGCAGCGAGTAGCGCCCGGCCAGCACTCCGGCGACCGAAGCAAGAACTGCCGAACCGACTATGACCATCGGAACGCCGATCGATGCCAGTCCGCGTGAGACGTCCAGGCGCTCCTGCAGCGGGATCAGCAGCACACCAGCGGTGCCGAAGATGCTGCCGATAATGATGTTGTGCGACAGCCAGGCGATGCTGCCCATTCGAACTGCGCGCGGATCGTTGGGCGGCGCGGATTCGCTACCAGTGTCGGGTTGCACGGCGTTCTCCTATCCCGCCGGTTGCAATGCGCGCCGACTTTGGCGGAGTGTTGCAGCTAGTGGGGTGCGTGGCTAGAGGCTCGTTATTGGTTGGCTTATTCTATTCGAAGTCGACCCGGCATCCAAAAATAATTCATATGTTGAACTGGATTGACTGGACGTATACTCTCTTTTCAACAAGCCTCTAACACTAAAAAGAGGGCGGCGGAAGCTCGTGTAATTAAGGGGGTAGAAGCGATGCGTGCGTTGCGACATATTGGGCCCATCGCGGTCTGTCTCGCTGGGTTTATGGGGGTACTCACCGTAACGCATGCGCAAGGCGTCGAGAAGGGGCAATTGGGGTTTGTCGTTTCGCACATCGCATTCGCACTTTCCAAGGATGCGAGCGAGACGGGGGCTTGTCCCGACGGCATGACGAAGGGATACACCAATCCGGGCGATGTATTTGTCTCCAAACCTGAATATCAGCAGGAGCCGGGAGAACAAGAAGACAAATATAACCGGCGAGTGTATGGCCAGGCCATGAGCGACCCATCCATCAAGAATCTCTGCCTCAATCCAGAACTAGGGAAACCAGACCCCAACTTTCGCACAGTCACCGGAAAAGATGTGCCCGCGGATGGCATCGATCTCGATGGTCAGGATTCACACGTCAAGGGAAAGCCGGTGCCGGGTTCAGGTGCGCATGATGATTTTCGCGGCTTCAATGGCGAGCGTGGCATCGACAATCAATTCTACCGATTGGTTGGGTGCAGCAAATCCTTTCAGTCGACGGGTCAGTCCAACACTTTTGAAATAGAGATGTATACCGGTTCTTGGGGCATCTTAATAACTTTGAAGGGTGCGAGCGACCTACACAATGCCAAGGATGTCGAGGTGGGCATCTACGCCAACGCCGATCCGATTCAACTCAGCCCTACGCGCGAGGCGTTGCAGAATGCCACGTACGCGGCAGAGCAGGATCCGCGCTTTCGCGCAACCGCACATGGCCGCATCGTGAACGGCGTGCTAACCACCGACCCGGTTGATGTTCGGTTCCATTGGGTCGTCAATAGCATGCATCTCGAACGTCCGCTGAAGAGAGCGCGGCTGCGCCTGACTTTAACGCCGGACGGTGGTTTGGAGGGAATTATGGGTGGGTATACTTCGATAGAAGACCTATACGATTTTGTGTATGGGTTTCGCAATGGAAAAGACGGCAAGGGAGACCCGGCGCCGCTGCGCTTGAGAGCGGTTTCTTCGATTGGCCAAGCCCGCGTTTTGGGGCATACCTGCAACGGCGCCTACTATGCGATGAAGGAATTGGCCGACGGCGATTGCGACCTCAAGACAGGACAGTGCTCGTCCATCTCCACTCAATACCGCATCAAGGCAATTCCCGCCTTTGTCGTAGACACAGCCACGCACAGCGTCAATTCGGCGCTGGAGACGCATTGATCCCACGGGGGTGATATTGGTGGCTTAGCGCGGACGAGCAGAACGCCGGCTGCGATCGAGCAGTGATTCGAATGCTGTTTGCGCACGTTCGCCAGCATCTTGATCGCGCAGCAGGCCTTGGGCCTGTTCATAAATCATCGTGATGCCGTCGAACTCGTAAGCAAACTGCTCCGGATCCAAGTCGGCTCGGAAATGACCTTCCTTGATCGCGGTTTGGACACAGCGCACCACCAACTCCCGCCAATCCTGCAACGCTTGCACCACGGATTTGCGTACCGGATGATCAATGCGGTTGTGATACTCAAGCGAGCCTTTCTGCAGCAAGCAGCCTCGCTGTCCCTGTTCACCGCGGACCCATTCGAGTTTTTTCTCAAACAACACACGTAGACGTGGTTCCCCGCGCGGCGAGGACAGCGCCGGCTGCACCACGCGCAACGTGAACCGGTTGACCACCTCTTGGACTACACCGAGCTGCAGAGCCTCTTTCGACTTGAAATGCGCAAAGAGTCCGCTCTTGGAAAGCTTCGTCTCTTTCGCAAGTACGCCTATCGAAAGTCCCTCATAGCCAACGTCACTGACGACAGCCAACGCGCGAGAAATGACAGCGCGCCGGGTTTGCTCCCCTTTACTGATGTCGCTCTGCTTCTCGGTCGTCATGCAGGCATATTAGCACGATCGGTCGTTTTTTGCTACACGAGTGCTCGCCGATGTGTAGCATATTTGCTGAAAATGACGAGGGGGCGAAGGCGGACAAGTATTCAAATCAAGGTGAGCCACAATGACAGCATATGTAATTTTTTTTCGCGAGGGGCCGATTCGAGACGCGGAGGCAATGGCTGAGTACCAGCGCCGAAATCGTGAAAACACAGGGGAGTTCAAGCTCAAGCCGCTCTCAGTGTACGGCGCTTTGGATGCGCTAGAGGGTGATGCGCCCGAGGGCGTCGTCCTCCTCGAGTTTCCGACAGTCGAGGATGCCAAGGCCTGGTACAACAGTCCCGGGTATCAGGCCGCCGTGCCATATCGTCTGAAGGCCGCCGCGTATCGAGCGGTCATCGTTCAAGGTCTCTGAAATCGTGGAAGTGATGAAGGCTGCTAAAATTCACCATTTCGGGAAAAAATCATGAGTTCAGTCCACATCGAATCGATAAAGCCGCATATCGGCGGAATCGTCCACGTTGCCAAGGAGCATCTGCTTGACGACTTGACCATCGCGACCGTACGCAATGCATTGGAGCAGAGAGGTGTGCTCGTCTTCCCGCGCATGAACCTAACCGACGCAGAGCAGCTCGCCTTCACGGACAAGCTGGGCACGCGAGTCAACTTCACCCGCAAAGCGCCGGGTAGTGGGGCGGCCGATGCCGAAGATGTGTATGCGATCACTTTGGACAAGAAGATAAACTTCCAACCCGAATATGTGCTCGGTACCTTCTTTTGGCACATTGACGGCGTGACGATCAACCAGCCCCTGCCGAAGGCGACTTTGCTCACGGCCCGCAAGTTATCGTCCACGGGCGGCCAGACCGAATTCGCCAGTACCTATGCAGCCTACGAAAACCTACCCGAAGCGGAAAGAAAATCGCTCGAGGAATTGAAAGTCGTCCATAAAATGGAAACAGGATTGCGACCCGTGTTCGAGCAGTTGTCCGAGGAGGATCTCGCACGATGGCGAGGTATGTCCGAGGTCATGGTCCATCCGCTCGTCTGGAGGCACAAGTCGGGACGCAAATCGCTGGTAATCGGCACGCACGCAGACAGCGTGGTCGGTCTTCCGATTGCCCACGGTCGCTCGCTGTTGGTACGACTACAAGAATGGGCAGCCCAGCCCGCCTTTTCTTACCGTCACCAGTGGCAGGACGGTGATCTCGTAATCTGGGACAACTGTGGCGTCATGCATCGCGTCGTTCCCTACGATGAAAATTCTGGACGAAAAATGCACCGCACCACCATTATGGGTGAGGAGCGCGTGGCCTGACAGCCAAACGACGGGTCCAGCAGCACATCGATTATCTCGCGGAAGTACGCCAGAGATTGCAATAACGCGTCATTGCGATGGCTGGTGCGCGCCTGATTTTGCGAGATTGACAACGGGTTCCCAATGACCGCGCACGTAGTGCCATTGATTTCCAATTTGGTCCCAATGATCCGCAACCCACTGCCGGTTTCGGCGTTCGACTATCCAGGTGCCGGATACCCAATGGAAATCGCGACCATTCCATTCCCAATAGCCCGGGGCCCAAGAATATCCATCGCGATGCGGTGGCGCGTTTTCGATCCGCGGCGCCGGCGGCGGCGTATCGCTCGTGATGTCGGCCGCCGTGACAAGCCGGGGCGCGAGCAAGGCAATGGCAATAAAGAATGCCGCTAGCGGGGCGTTTTGCAGTGTCTTCATAACTATGACTCCGGTAAATAGGACGATCGATCGTGCTTTTATTGGCTCTAAAATAGCCCAGGAAAGATTACTCGCTGCTCCATTGGGGGTATTCCGCCTGCCTGCCACGATCAGAGAATAGCACGATCGTTCGGACGTATGCAACTTTCACTAGTGGACCATTGACGTGCGTTTATTCGCACTAGCGATCCGCCTCCCTTTTATTGCGCTGACATTCAAGGAGGAGTCCGTATGTGGCCCATATTCAACGGAGTGATGCGCGTCGTCAGCAGCTTGATCGGAATTGTGATGATCCTCATGGGTGGGGTTTGGATACTCCAAGGCCTAAACCTCGCCTTTCGCGTCGGTTTCATGGTGGGGAATTACCACTGGACAATTTATGGCGCGCTTTTGGCCCTGGTCGGTGTCGCCCAGCTGATCTGGAGCAATGTCCTCGCGCGCCGCTCCTGATTCTGCGCGGCAAAAATCAGAGGCCCAAATCGAAGATCGGGCCGTCGAAATTGCCGCTGAGCTTGGTCGTCGCCTGACCTAAGCGATCGAGGGGTGCGCCTTTGAGATAGCCGTCGATGAGTTGATGGTAATTGCTGATCAACCCCTCGAACCTCTTCGACAACCGCATGAAGTCGAAGCCGTCGGCACGCAAGCCGATCTGCTGCGAGGGGATGTTGGAATAATCCTGCCTCGGGATGGGCGGAAACTGATCGCTGTCATACGGTAGCGTCACCGGCTCCATCACGGCGGCGGGTTCGTGTCCCGTGGGAAAATGCGTGAGCGACCAGAGTTCGAATAAACAGCTCTCGGGTCCCAGCGGCCGAATACGGTAGGCCGACATGCTCGACAGATTGGGCAGCAAGAAATAATGCGGAAAAATGAATTCCACGGCCTTGATCGGCGTCTTCACGGCGATCTCGTTCAGATCCGGCGTCGGCTCTCCGCGCGCGCGGCCCTGCTGAGTCACTTCATGGTTGAGCATGCCGTACCAGGTCATAAGCGCCTGCTCGGGATCTTCGGGTAGTTCCACGTCCAACAGCGTACTGGCGACGGCTACGTCCTTGGCGTGACACATGCCGGCCATGCCTTCACTCAGGAGCTGCATCATCTTGTACTGTGCCCGGATGTTGTCGCGCACGTTGAGTTTTGGATTGACGGATCGCGTGACGCCGCCCGTGTCGATGGCGTACATGGAGTTGAACAGTGTCGGCGATGCTTCCTGCAGCTGCGGGTGGGTGCGCATCACGTGGTAGCCTTCCATGAAGGCTTCCATCGCGACCTTCCAATTCGCGGGCAGCACGGTCGCGTACCACCACTCGGCGCGCATATGGTCGGTTTGATAGGCATCGAAGGCGGTCGCCACGGGACCGACACTCGCCCGCAACGACGGTGCGCTGGCATCGAAGTTGATGAAGACGCAACCGATGAACAGCTCTACTCGACAGGGCTTGAGCGCAAGATCGCCCTGCTCGAGCTGCCGCTCGCTGAAATTGTGCCTGCCGTACACGAAGGTGTTCTTGCCGCCGGCGTTCCAGCGCCAGCCGTGAAACGGGCAAATAAACCCGTTGACTTCGCAATTTCCATGGCCTTTCACCAGCTGCATCCCGCGATGCCGGCAGGCATTGTGAAAGGCCTTTATCCCATCCTCAGTACGCACAACGATGACGGACTTGCCGAGATTCGAGTATTCGATCCAGTCGCCGACGCTTGCGACCTGCTCGAGCCGGCAGGCCATCTGCCAGACGCGCGGCCAGAGGCGCTCGCACTCGAGCTGGTAGAACCCGCCATCGTAGTAGCGCTTGACGGGAATGCGCTCGCGGTCCGTGATCTCGAAGGGCACACTACCTGTCGCTATCTGAGATGCATCAGCCATAGAGCCCCCATTCTTGGTAAACGTGTTTAGGCGCCGCGGCTCATGGAGTCCGAGCGGCTTCAGCGAGCTTGCGTAGCGCCAAGGCGCGCAGTTCGGCAGGTTTGATCTTGGCGCTTCCGGTCAGTTCTAGATCGCTCTCCGCAAGAAATAGAAACTGACGCGGCAATTTATAGCTCGCCAACTTGGTGGCAGCGAAGGCGCGCAGTTGCTCGGCAAACACTTTCGCACCTTCCGCTTGCACAACGCACGCAACGACCCGCTCGCCGAGTGCATCATCAGGGATACCCACGCAACGCGCGACTTTCACGCCGGCAAAACTCTCCAACACCGCATCCACCTCGAGCGGTGAAACGTTCGCACCACCTGTTTTGATGACGGTGCTGAGCCGCCCTTCGAAGTGCAGCCGGTCCTGCTCGTCGATCCATCCGGCATCGCCGGTGCGATAGAATCCATTGGCATCAAAAGCCACTTCGGGCGGTACTCCCAAATAGCCGATCATCAAGGTCGGTCCCTTGACTGCGATCTCGCCGCGTTCGCCGCGTTTCAGCAATTCACCGCTCAGCGGGTCGACGATTTTGATGGTATTACCGCCGAGCGCGTAGCCATGAGCACCTTGCATCGTCTCGCGCGGCGCATCCGATGGGTAGCCCGTTGTGATGGTGAAGGTCTCGGTGCTGCCATAGCTGAAGGACGGTTCACGCCAGCCAGTAAGATGAATGGTTGGATGACTCGACAACGGTTGATCGGGATCGAGATAGCGCACCGAGCTCAAATCGCTGCTCGCCCAGTTGGCTGCTTCCATGACCTGTTTCCACTGATGTGGCCAGGCGTAGGGGAAGGTGACGCGTTCGCGCGTCATCAGGTCAAGCGCTTCCTCAGGATCGAAGATGGATTGCAACAACAAGCAACCGCCCGCCGTAAGAGTCGCTCCCAGTGCACAAGCAAAATTGCCGGACCAGAAAAATCCGTTTGGCGTCCAACAGCGCACATCGTCGTAGAAAGCAGACAGCCGCCGCCATCGCCACAGATGGATTGCGATGCCACGCTGCGAATTGATGATGCCTTTCGGCGTTGCCGTCGATCCCGAGGAAAAGAGGATGGCGCCGCTATCCGTGGGCTTCACCGTGTCCGCAGTGCGTTTTGCCAGTTCCGCCGAAATGGATTTGGCGCGTTCGAGGAATCCCGCCCAACTGGAGAAAGCGCTGCCAATCGGGACATCGCCGATGAGCGCCAGATAGCGCAAATGCGGATAGCGCAGCGACCGAGCATTTTGCGACAGCAGCCCAGGTTCGAGCGCGGCAAGCATGGCGGCAAAATCCTTTTTGGCCACGCGCCGCTCGACCAATAACACGCTGACCGCCGAAACCTTCAGCATGTAATCGAGTTCGGGCTCAGTCGAAAAGGTATTGAGCGGCACGGCGACGCAGCCGGCGATGGACGCGCCGAACACAGCGGCGAGCCATTCGGGACGATTGGTCATCAAGATGCCGATACGGCTGTCCTTGCCGCAATCAAGTGCGAGCAGCGCACGCGCCACTTCTGTCGCGCGCTCCCAGAGATCGGCGTAAGTCCAACGGATGATCCGCGCATCTTCGTAGAACACCAGCGCGTCGCGCGATGCATAGCTAATCGTAATCCTCTGCAAATATGCCGGCAGCGTCAGCGGTCCCAGACCCTCCTCCTCGAGCGGCGGACCATGGATGAGCGCCGGCTTGGACGCGGATTGATTCATGACGGTTTGCACGTGCACCCTTCTGGAGCGCTAGCCTCTCACAAACCACGGCGTCACGGCAAAGCGATTCCGCAGCGACAGGCAGCTAGCGATCGATTTCATCTTGGAAATTGACATCCGGTCGGCCTGGTTGCATCGTTGGAGTTCCCGGGACGAGACGCCAAGGAACCAAAATGAATAAGACTGAATGTGACATTGGCTTGATCGGGTTGGCCGTTATGGGTCAAAACCTCGTGCTGAATATGAACGATCATGGCTTTCGCGTCGCAGTGTTCAACCGAACCACTTCGAAGGTCGATGATTTTGTAAAGAATCAGGCCAAGGGCACCAACGTGGTCGGCGCGCACAGTACCGAAGAATTGTGCAAACTGCTGAAGCACCCTCGCCGTGTGATGTTGATGGTAAAGGCCGGTAAGGTCGTCGATGAGACGATCGCGCAGCTGATTCCCCATCTCGAGGCCGGCGACATCATTATCGATGGCGGAAATTCACTGCATACGGACACCGATCGGCGTACGCAAGAACTGGCCAAGCAGAAAATCCTTTTTATTGGAACCGGCGTTTCCGGAGGCGAAGAAGGCGCCAGGCACGGTCCCTCGATCATGCCAGGCGGCAATCCGCAGGGATGGCCCTACGTAAAGGACATCTTGAGGGCGATCGCGGCCAAAGATCTCAACGGCGCCCCGTGCTGCAATTGGATCGGTCCCGACGGCGCCGGTCACTATGTGAAAATGGTTCACAACGGAATCGAATATGGCGACATGCAGCTTATCGGCGAGGCCTACCAGTTGCTGAAAGATGGGCTGCGGCTAACGTCCGATGAGATTGCCAAAGTATTTCAAGACTGGAACAAGACTGAACTCGACAGCTTCCTCGTTGAAATAACGGCGGCCATCTTCGCCAAGAAGGATACGGACGGTGCACCCATGATCGACAAGATCTTGGACGCCGCCGGCCAGAAAGGTACCGGTAAATGGACCGCCATTTCGGCGCTTGATCTCGGCATGCCATTGACCTTGATCGGCGAGAGTGTCTTTGCTCGCTGCCTGTCGTCCTTGAAGGATGAGCGGGTGCGCGCGTCCGCAAAATTACCCGGCCCGACCGGAGCTCCCGTCGCCGCGAACCGACGTCAAGACTTCATCGAGAATGTGCGCAGTGCGCTCTATCTCTCCAAGATCATCAGCTATGCACAGGGTTACATGCTGCTGCGGGCCGCAGAGAAGGAACGGCACTGGCGCCTTAACTTGGGCGAAATTGCGCTCATGTGGAGCGGCGGCTGTATCATCCGTTCGGTGTTTTTGGGCGACATCAAGGCGGCATACGATAAGAACGCGGAGCTTGAGAATCTTTTACTGGATGACTTTTTTGCATCCGCGATCGCCAAGTACCAGCGTCAATGGCGCGAGGCACTCGTGAGCGCGATCAGCCTCGGCATTCCAACGCCGGCATTCTCAACCGCCCTGGCGTTCTTCGATGGCTATCGCACGTCGCGTTTACCGGCCAACTTAATTCAGGCGCAGCGGGATTTCTTTGGCGCCCATACTTATGAGCGCGTGGACAAGCCTCGTGGAGAATTCTTTCACACCGATTGGACCGGACACGGCGGTACGACCTCCTCCACCGCGTATAACGCTTAGGATGTCGGCGTCGCGCGTTCGATGATCGCGGCGCAGTCCACGCCACGCGGCAGCGTACCGTAGTTGCGATGTCCAGAGTCGGCGAGACGCGACGCACAGAAAGCGTCGGCGATCCCGTTCGGTACATGTTGCAGTAACAATGCGCCCTGCAGGGCAAGCGCCATCCGATCGACTATGTGGCGCGCTCGATACTCGATCTCCGTTGGGTCCGCGAAATCCTCGCGCAAGGCCTCGGACCAGCGGTCCAGCCTCGCGTCTGCGCCCCTTGCCTTGTTCACTTCCTGGAAAAACACGTCCACTGCCTGCGGCGTCTTGCTGATCGTGCGCAACACATCCAGACACTGCACGTTGCCGCTACCCTCCCAGATCGCGTTTATTGGCGATTCGCGGAACAGCCGCGGGCACGGACCATCTTCCATCACGCCACTGCCGCCTATACATTCCATCGCCTCATATGCGTGATTTGGTGTCCGCTTGCAGATCCAATATTTGCCGAGCGCCGTGGCGATCCGCACGAACAGATCCTCGCGCGGATTCGCCCGCTCATCGAGCGCGCGGGCGACGCGCATCGACAGCGCCAGAGAGCCCTCGTTTTCGAGCACCAGGTCCGCGAGCACGTTCTGCATCAACGGTTGGCGGTTAAGCAGCTTGCCGAAGGCCCAGCGGATAGAGCAGTGGTGCAGGGCCTGCGACACCGCCGCCCGCTGCCCCGCCGAGGAACCGACCATGCAATCGAAACGCGTCATTGCGACCATTTCGATGATGGTACGCACCCCATGGCCCGGATCGCCAATCATCCAGGCAAACGCGCCGCGCAATTCAGTCTCACTGGATGCGTTCGAAACGTTGCCCATCTTGCGTTTCAGGCGCAGTACCTCCATCGGGTTTTTCGTGCCGTCCGGCCGCCAGCGCGGCAGTAGAAAGCACGACAGGCCGTTGGAATCTTGTGCCAAGACGAGGAAGGCATCGCACATCGGCGCCGAGACAAAGAACTTGTGGCCGACCAGTTCGTAGGCCTCGCCAGCCCCTTCAGCGCCAATCGGAAAGGCGCGCGTGCTGTTCGAACGTACGTCCGAGCCGCCCTGCTTCTCAGTCATCGCCATGCCAATGGTCAGGCCGCGCTTTGCGCTGTCTGGTACGTTGCGGGGATCGTAAACGCGAGCCGTCACCTTGGGTTCCCAGTGCTTCGCGAGTCCTGGGGTGGTCCGCAACGTAGGCACCGACGCGAAGGTCATTGTGATCGGGCAGCCATGGCCCGCCTCGATCTGCGTATGCAAGTAGACGCGCGCGGCGCGTGCGACGTGCGCGCCGGGTCTCGGTTCGGTCCATGGAGAGGAATGCAGGCCATGTTCGATCGCGGTCGTCATCAGCGTGTGGTACGCAGGATGGAAGCGCACGAAATCGATTCTGTTGCCAAAGCGGTCGTGGGTGTCGAGTTCCGGTGCGAACTTGTTCGCAAGGGCGCCTAGTTCGAGGTATTCAGCCCGCCCAACGAATGCGCCAAAGGTTGTCAGGTCGGCGTGCGCCCATGCTGCCCCCTCGCGCCGCACCGCATCAACAAGGGCCGCGTCCTGGGCGTACAAGTTGTAGTCTACGAGTTCGCGCGAGACATTGACCACTTCGTGGGTCTTGGCCAGATACGTCTGGCTTGGGATGTTTACGGTGGTAATTTTCACCGACGAACTGACCTAGCGGAATTGCTCGCGCTAGCCGGCGGGCCACGAGGCGGGATCGACGGGCGTCGGCAGCGGATTGCCATCCGTACGCAGGCGGTAAAGTAGATCACCCTGCATGTCCCGACGCACGGCCGCTATATCGATGTTGAATAGTCGCGCTGCATTTTCCCCGAATATCTGCCGCTTGACCTGTGGGGTTAGCTGCTGGAAGCCGTGTTTCTCCCGGAACTGCTCTGGAAACGTGTAAGCCTGGAATGCCTGGATCTGCCAGTGCGGGGGTCCGACGACCGGCGTATCCGTGCCCCAGAGAACATGGTCGGCGCCGAGCCCGTCGATGATCGTGCCCAGCATCTGCGCGTAGCGCTCCGGTTGCCGGTACATGTAAGGTGCGAGCCCGCCCATTTCGGCGTAGATGTTCTTCGTCTTGGCGCGCTTCGCCTGCGCAGCAAGTTCGGCCTCGAACGGGAAGGCACAGTGGAAGGCGATGAAATTCAGATCCGGAAAGTCCGCGGCCGCACGGGCGAGGTCTTCGGTGTGGCAGAACTCCTCGACGAACAGGCCGGGCAAACCCTTGTGGACGCAGATCGTCTTGACGCCGTGTTTGCGCAGAACCTCATAGAGTGGGTAAGTCGTCTTTTGATCGTCCATACGCCAGCCGGTTTTGACCGGTCCCGGCGGGTAAAGCTTGAGGCCATCGATCTTGAGCTCCTCGCACTGGTAGATGAGAGAGTCCACCGCAGACTGACCATCCGGCGGATCGACCACGCCGAGAACGCGGATCCGCGCTGGCGCCATCGAGCGAATCATGGCGGCTTCACGCGGTGGAAACAGGTCGACACCGTCAAAGGCTGCGCGCATGCCAAAGCTGTTCAGGAAAGCAATATCTGTCTCGCTATTCAGGAACATGTCTTGGATCCACATCAGTCGGCCCATATCGGCGATCGGTACAGGCTTGCCCACAACGGCCGCGCGGCTGCCGGCCAATGTCTTGAGGAAGTGCTCGCCGCTCGGGGTCAGGGACTGCGGTCCATTGGAACGCCACCAGACATGCGTCTGGGCGTCCACGATGATGGGGGGACGCAAGTCCGGGTCGCGATCGGCGGCCTGCGCGAGGACGGCGCTGTCGAAGAATGAAGCTTGAACCAGTGGCTTTGTCTCGGCGCGGCGCTGCAGAAACATGAATGTCGCGGCACCCGCCGTCAATAGCTGGCGTCGAGAAATACCGGAGGGGGGATCCACGGGCGCCATAATGGTCGGATCATCTTTGGAGTTCGACATGAAGTACTCCTTACCCAACGAAGTGCATCAGGCCTCGAGGCAGAGACTCATTGCAGAGAATATAGCGGCCCCTTCGAGAAAGCGATGGAAACATTGATTCAACGGCCCGCGTGCCAGATCCGATCCCGCTAGCCGCCGCGCTTGAAGAACTGAACTGCGCGCTCGTGCTTCTCCGCGGCGGCGCGTGTTTTGAAGGTGCCGAGATTCTTACGGCGCTTGGTCTTTGCGTCGACCTTGCGCGAATATAGTCGGTATTGGCCATTCGGAAGCTTTCGGATCATGGCGGCGCGATCTCAGACCGTCGCCTGCAATGACGGCTCGAGCTCCTTTAGTTCTTGCAGGGGCGGAATAGTGTCGAGCATATGCGGATCCAGCAATTTCCAGACGATGCCACAGGTCGGTTTATGCGGCCCAGCCACCTCAATGATGCGTGTGGGTGTAAAAATCACATCGGCAACGGTGTCGAATACCTCCGGGTACAACGTCTCGCGCAACACCTGGCAATCGTGAACGACTGCCGCCGCGGGCGTGTCAGCGGTGATGACGCCAATACGGTATAACATCCCCCACTCGGCATCAAAGAAACCATGCCCCTTGCCGAATCGAATGCCTTCCTCGTTGATTGCACCCGTACCTGTAATCATGTAATCGACTGAATCGAACCGATTCCGAATATCCGCCAGCGTCACCGGTGCGCCGACGCGCTCCATGCCGTCGAGAGTCGCGGCATACAACAATTTTTCCATTGGTATTCGAGCGGGATCGAGCAGCCAAAAGCCGCGCTTGATCGAATAGGTTGTCATTAAAATACACTTGCCGTCCAACAAGGTGCGGTAGCGCAATTGCTCGAGACAATTGTCGGGCGTAATGAAGACTATCGTCGCGTCGCGATAAAACCGATGACCCATTAGGGCGTCGATGGCCTGGTCGCTGCCTACGAAATCTGCGATGAACTCGCCGAAATCGTAGTGGAAGCGGCTGTCGGGAAGGGCAACCTTGCGCAATTCGGTGAAAACGCGCTCGCGGACCGATGATTTATGATTCATGCGAATAAATATAGCGGCAAATAGGACTCAGTACGTCGGAACTGTGCCACGCCGACCGATCGAATACGCCTCTGCGGGGGAGCGTAGCTTGGCGAGCAGCGCGACCAATTCGCCTTGGCGGTGAGTGCTGGTCTTTCGAAAAATTACCTTGAGCCGCTGCCGCGCATGGGCCTCGCTGATTGAGATACGCCCTGCCGCCTCCCGCAGCGACTTTCCGCTAATGATCTCGCCTGCCAGCCTCGTTTCGGTGGTTGTCAAACCGAACATGTCGCGCAGCAGACACTGATTCAGACGCGAATCCCGTTCGACATCGGTGATCAGCACCAGCGCAGCTGCACGACTATGCAGGCTTCGCACGGCATCGGTACAAGCGATGGCATCGAGCAGCCACGCTCGCAGTCCCGACGGCCGCGCCAACACCAATGCGCTCGATCCGGCTGCAGGTGGTCTGCTCGAATCGATTGCTGCAGCGAGAAACCGATTCAGCCGCATCCGATCCGCCGGCCGGGTGGCTTGCAACGAGCCCCCCGAAATGTCCAAGCCGTCGCCAAGTTCGACGCAGGCATTCATGTCAAGCACGCGACCGCGCGCGTCGATCAGAATGGCGCCGCGATCGATGCGTTCGAGCAGCCGCAATTGGCCGGATAAGTTGCTGCGCCATATCGTGGAGGCGACGCGCGATGCTCCACGCAGCCACGGCAGCGCAGTGTTCAGGGCCGCAAGCTCCGTCTCCCCGTAAGACCCGCGTTTGCCTCCGCGTTTCAAACTGATGACCAACCCACTGCCCAATGCGGCCACTGCGTGCCAACCAAAACCGCATGGCACTAGGAACTCCTGATAGTAGGGGTCCCGGGCGATCTCCTGTGACGAAAAATACGCATGATCCGACTTGAATCCTTCCTGAAGCCGCGGATTTACGCGCTGCTCGCGCGGATCCGGGAAGGGCAAGGAAAAGTATTTGCTCTGGAAACGTGTTTCGATGGACGCCGAAAATGCAATCAAAGGTGCGCGGCTCGGCGGCATCAGCAAGGTTGCGCCATCGGAATTCAAGCATTCCGCGACCGAATCGAGCGCCTGCGGCCAACGTTCCGAGAAAATCGCAGCCTCCCGGAAGTTTTCGACGGCGCTTTGAATGCGTCTCTCGGCGCAGGGCACATTCATGATTGTCAGACCAAAGGGTGTCAGAACTTTGTCTTGCGCTATAGAAGCACAAGGATCGGGATCTTTCTAGGTGTTTGTTGGCCGTAGGTCTGCCGAGCCGACCGCTCGGATCGCATTGTTTTGGTGCGTCTTAGCCGGGGTTGCTGCACTGCGTCTACGGTGCCGTCAAAAGGGTGACCCATAACGTGTCACGGCGAGCTTTCATAAATTGTAGACAAGCCGCATCCCTGGCTCGTGCCATCTCATCCGTACGAGCATGCCTTTCATGGAAAGGGTGATGAAAGCATCGCGCATTTCAGGACCACCAAACGCAATATTGGTGGTTACCGGATCATCGGTGGGGACAGCGGTTAGCTCCCCTTGAGGAGTGACTGTGGATATGGCGCCACGTTCGCCGATCGTGGCAACGCATATGTTGCCAGCCGCACTCATCGCCAGGCTGTCGAGGCTGACCATACCGGGAACAGTGGCGACAAGGCGAGGACGTTGTTGATCCAGCCTACGATTGAAGGCATAGATTCTGGCTTGGAACGTGTCCGCAACATAGGCAGTGCGCATGTCCGGTGACAGGCCCACGCCGTTATAGCTGAGCGCGTTGCCGAAAATTCGAGTGATGGCGGACCCGTCGGGTCGCGCACAGTAGAGCCCCCCATAACGCTTGCCATCAGCTTCGAGCCTACCGAAATCGGTGAACCATATGTTCCCGTCACAATCGAAGATCAAGTCGTTAGGTGCACTCAATGCTCTGTTGTCGCAAGCGTCGTAGATACGTTCGTAGCGGCCGGTATGAAGATCGACTCGCTCGATGCGACCAATCCTGTCCGGCCGCGAAAAATCACCCGGGCTGACGCCGCCATTGTTGCAGACGTAAAGTGCACCATCGGGGCCGATGGCCGCTCCATTGGGTCCGTCGCCAATTTCGCAAACTACTTCTTTACGTGAGTTCCAGCAGCGCGTGATGCGACCAGCAAAGCTTTCGACAACAATAGCCGAGCCGTCAGACATCACGACAGGCCCTTCAGGAAAGCCCAGACCTTCGGCAATGATTTCGCAGGTTGTCATGTGCGTCGCTCCCGTAGCATTTTGATCTCGCAAGGTTGCCTGGCGGCGCCAAACTGTGATTTTGGTGGCAGCTTGCAACAACGGTTTGCGCGTTGCAAGATAGCCATTGCTACCTAACGCATGGCGACACGTTTCCGCTGAGGTCACATGATCCACGCCGTCTCGAGCCAATTGGCTTGGCGTCGACTTCCCATTCTTGGAGTCGAGATCGATCACGATCTGTCGCAGCCCCTGACGGATGAACAAAGTAGAGAGTTGGTGCAGATCCTATGGGAATATGGTTTGGTACTGGCGCGCGGGCAACGATTGTCGATGGAACGACAACGGGAGATCTGCGCGTTAGCCGGGCCTATCCTGTTGCGCACCGGAGAGACGGGGTATATGTCGGCCGTGCCCGGCGTGGAGACCTCGCTTTCGGAACTCGCCTGGCACGCTGATGCTGCCTATACCGATGTCCCATTCGACGCGCTGTCCCTACATGCGATCGATGTTGTCGATGATGCCTCATCGACGTTGTTTGTCAGCGCTGAGCAGGGTCTCGTCACCCTGCCCGCTCATCTGCGGCAACGGCTGAATGGGCAACGGGTCGACATGATCTCACCGGCCTATGACGCGCTAGGGGGTCGTTGTTGCGACCGACCCGATCCCATTGCGCAGAAGCGCGGCGAAATGCCGGCAATCTTTCGAAATCCGCACAATGGACGGGAATGCATCTGGGTCAACGAGCTCCAGGCAGCACGCATCATTGGCATGCATTGGGAAGACAGCCGCGAGGTGCTCCACGAAGTGTACGACCATGTTTACCGACCGGAGCATATATTCGAACATCGCTGGCGCAATGGTGACCTCGTGATCTGGGACAACATTGCGCTTCAACACGCGCGCGGATCACTTAGAGATTGCGGCAAACGGGTACTGCAACGGGTGATTGTCGGCCGTGAGGGCGTCGCGCCGCATATCTCTGTGTAAGCGAACGTTCAGGCCGCTTTCGCGGCAGTCTCAAGTTCCGTGTGCGGCGGCCAATTGCTGCACCAGCGCCAGGGATCTTTCAGCGTGCTCGTCCGCCTTGATCTTATCCTCGGCTGAAGAGAATGTGGCGACGATCTTGGAATTCGAGGTGATCACGAATGTCGTACGCTCGATGCCAACCTTGTTGTCGAGCAGCTCACCGCGCGTGTCCCTATAGGTCGGCTCGCCTTCCCGGACTTTGACATTCAGATTGAACAACTTGCCTATCGCGCCGTCCGGATCCGAAGCGACCGGAAACTTGCCGGCGCAGTACTGCGGATCGGCCGAGAATGCGTTCAGACGTTGGATGCTGTCGCCGGACACGCCGATGATGGTTGCGTGGGCCGCGTCAAACTTCTCCTTGTTCACGGCAAAGGTATGCGCCTCCAAGTTGCATCCGCCGGTGAATGCCGCAGGATAGAAGTAAACCACCACCGGACCTTTCTTCAGCGCAGAGGCGAGTGAGAAATCGAAGGTCTTTCCGGCAATCGATGCCTTCGCGTCGAAATCCGGAGCCTTATCGCCCGGCTGCAAGGCGGCTACGGCGGGAAACGCCAATATGCTGGCGAAAATTGCGCCAATGAAGGATCGTTTCATCGAAGACTCCCCCGTCGATAACGGATAGGCAGTATAGCGCCCTCTGATCAAGTGAAGGCGGCGAGATGTGCGTCCACCTGGCCGAGGAATTTGTCCCTGGTGGTGCGCGGCAACCACGACGCTTCGATGGCATTCTTCGAGAGAGCGGCCAAACCGTGTGGGCCCAGTTTGAGGTTGCTCTCGACAAGTACAAAGTTCTCCTCGATGTAACCGCCGAAATACGCCGGGTCATCGGAGTTGACCGTGACCCGCATGCCGAGCTCCAGCATCTTTCTCACCGCATCGGTCGCGGGGCCTTGGGTAACGAAGGAATTGGAGATCGGACACACGGTGAGGGCCAGTTTGCGTTCACTCAGCGTCTTGCAAAGCGTGTAGTCCTCCAAAGCATTGACCCCGTGGTCGATGCGATCGACTCCGATCAGGTTGACGCAGTCCCAGATGTGCGACACCGAATCGTCTTGGTTTACATCGCAGTGCATGGTGAGCAGATAGCCTTCGCGGCGGGCGCGCGCGAAAACCTTGGCGAACTTTGCCGGCGGATTTCCCTTCTCGTCCGAATCGAGCCCAACGCCCACGATCCATTCCTTGTAGGGCAGCGACTCCAACAAGGTCGCCATTGCGAATTCCGCGCTCCAGTCGCGCAGGAAACACATGATCAATTGCGAGCGGATCCCGAGCTGATTCTCGGCGTCGATTTGTCCGCGGCGGATACCGCGAATGACGGTGTCGAAGCTCACTCCCCTGCCCGTATGTGCCTGGGGGTCGAAAAAGATTTCGGCATACACGACGTTTTGCGAATGAGCCTTGTTCAGATATTGCTTGGTCAGGTCGTAGAAATCCGGCTCGGTCAGCAGTACATCCATTCCACCGTAATAGAGCGACAGGAAGGACGGCAGGTCGTGGAACACATAGGATGCCTTCATCTCCGCCACATTCTTGAAGGGCAGCGCGATGCCATTGCGGGAGGCTAGCTTGAACTTGAGCTCCGGCTCGAGTGTACCCTCGATGTGCACGTGAAGCTCGCACTTGGGTAACTCATGGATGAAGGCTTCGATACTCATGCGTTAGAATCTCCTTACCTTCCAGCCAAATTCTGGCGGAAGAACGCCGCTATGACCTCGTAGGCATCCCGCGCCTCCGGTAGGTCCGACTGATACATGAAGCAATGCCCCATGCCCTCGCCTACCATCAACGTAGAACGCACGCCAGCTTTGAGCAGTTGTGAGTTGGTGTAAATCGCCGGGCTCATGTCCATCGCGCGAGTGCCGGTGATGATGAGCGATGGCGGGAATTTCGCGATCACGTCGGAGTGGAGCGCAGGCGAAATGATCGCATCGGCCATATCGAAGCCGCTGAAATAGCCGCGCGTCATGTCCTGCGCGGCTTCACCGGGTTTTGCCGGCGGGGGGAAAGAGCCATCAATATAACCGGCAATATAGGCGGAATCGCCTGCGCCGAAGCGCACCGCGCCGGCTCCGAATATGCCGACAGCGCCCGCTTGCGGCAGACCGTGCGCGGGCAGCCACGCAGCGGCTTCTGCGGTGAGCGCACCGCCCGCCGAACAGCCGTAGATGCCTATGCTTTTTGATTTGTGGCTCTTGAGCAGCTCGCGGTACACGGCGGTTACGTCCTCAAGCGCGGCCGGATGCTTCGCTTCCGGTGCCATTCGATAATCGACCGTGATGACTTTGAAACCGCCGACCGCAGCGATCGGCACCGACTCGAGCATCGCGCAAGCATCGGCACACACGGAGAAGGCGCCGCCATGAAGATTGATGAGCACGCGCGTGCGGTCAAAGGGCTTACCCTGCGGGGTGATGGTGCGGGTTCGCACACCACCAAGCGTCCCGGCTTGAACGTCCACTGCGTAGGCTTTGCGCATACCCGCCACCTGCTGCGACAGCATGCCTTCAAGTCCGCGCCGCACCTCGGTGATGTCGCCCTGCGAGGATGGTGCCCTCCCCGGCATCCGCGCGCGCATTTTCATTGCTTCCTGTGCTTGCTGGCTGGAGAGCTGTGAAGCTGGCAGGTCGAAAGCCGGTACGTGAACTGTTCCGTCAGCGCCGAAAATCGGGCGGACCTTAACAGCGGACGGAGGCGGTGCTGAAGCGTCCTCCGCCGGCGAACGGCTGGAACAAACAATGAGCAC
>Ga0302324_100001037_pt1 | contig 68972 bp, 72 predicted proteins | sample Palsa_T0_1_FD_201949 | JGI IMG/M metagenome (GOLD analysis project Ga0302324, IMG submission 201949) | Peat permafrost microbial communities from Stordalen Mire near Abisko, Sweden - Palsa_T0_1 | ecosystem: Environmental > Terrestrial > Soil > Palsa > Peat permafrost | place: Sweden: Abisko...
TTGACTCGCCTCTACTACCTTCCGCAAGGTGAAAACCTAAGATGCCGGGCTGAAGCCCGGCGCTACAAAACCATTCCCGGCCCCGTGCTTGTATCGGAAAAGTTCCCTAGAGCTGGAGCTCCATCACAATGGCTGGCTCATCCGGCTCGTAGTAAAAATGCGGAGAGACTTCGCGAATTGCGAAACCCAGCTTTAGATTTAGTTGCAGCATGGCAACGTTGCTCTGTCTCGTGTTGGTAACGATCGCGCGAAAACCCTGCTGCTTGGCGAATTCGATTTGCCACTGCTTCTGCTTCATGCCAAAACCGCGGCGGCGAAATTCGGGCAGCACCCCGGTGCTCATAATGTGCAGGCAACCCGGCCTCGGTTCGTCGTCGTAGTCCGAATCGCGTATAAACGCCGAGCAACCCACGATCTTCCCATCGACGATCATCCAGTACGATTCGAATTCAGCCCACTCTTCGGGAGTGAACAGGTCCGCCGGATGCTTATGGAAGATTCTGCGGTCGATTTCGCACAGCGCGTCAATCTCATCCGCAACGACGACTTTCCTAAACTCAATCCTCGTACGTCCCACAGTCACAGTTGCAGCCCCTGTCACGGTTTGGAGTTTGATTTAGATTGCGGCAAGAGGTCTTTGCTTGTCGTCCACTGAAATTCTATTGGGTCAGTGTCTGTCAGGTTTGCGACCCAGTCCTCGGTATTGTCTTGGAACCTCCTGACTCTGACGCGCCAGCTCACTTCCTTGGATTCTGATTTGCGTCTAGCACTGACATAGGCCCCAAATCGACCGTCTGGAGACCACGACAGTCCTGAGACGGCAGCAAAAGTCTTAAACAAGGCTTTTTTCCCGGTCCCGTCAGCATGGATCGCATAATAAGTACAGTCGCGCGCTTCAACGCCGCAATCCAAGTAAGTAATCCAATCAGTCGTTGGAATCCACGACGCGCGGGCACCCGTGGCGAGTTCCTTTTGTTTTTTCGTTTGCACGTCATACGTCAGCACAGTTTGTTTCCCGCCCACGCTGTTCTTGGCATAAACAAGGATTTTCCCGTCAGGCGACCAACACTGCGACGTAGTGAACGAGTCCATATCATCCACGGCTTCTGTCTTACCAGATCCCAATTCCATGATTTGAAGTGCGGACAGGGTTTGACCGGCGGGATTCGTATAGTTGGCCGATAGAGCAAGCTTCGCGCTACCGTTGGACCAGCACATTCCGGAAGGAGATGTCAGCTCTGGATAATTCCGAGAGTCCGAACCATCAAGCTTCGATATTTGAAGGGTATAGCGAGCATTAATCGCCGCCCGATTTATCAAAGCTATTTCGGACCCGTCAGGGGAAACTATTCCGTAGTCAAGGCTTCCTTTAAGCTGAAAATCCCTTGCAAGACCTAAGGAACGACTCGCAAAGTCTACGATGAAAGTTTGTCCCCTAGCTGTGGAGGTCAGTCCAAGTCCCTGATCCTTTTGCGCCCGAACGAGTTCACTCAGTAACCCTTGCGACGATGGATGGCTTGCAGCCGTTGGGTTAGTACACCGGACTCCGAAACACCCGATACTTAGGAATATAGCCAGCGTCGCGCCGACTCGACTGTTGAGTTTCATCGTAGTTGTCCACCGTGAGAAGGTATTGCGACTTGAGTGACGCCGAATGATACCACTGCGTTTAGTTTTGCCGTTAACTGGAGCTATAGGCAAGCATGTGGTGCACGCCTGCGCTGCAGGCCTTGCGCCACCACGCGGGCGCTAGAAATGCGTTGACATTCCTTCCACCGGATGATGTCGTAGTTAGCATGAAGCTTCGAGCCGGATTTGTTTACTCCGCGGTGATTCTGATTTTCTTTGGCGCGCTGTATCTGCTGACCAAGGCGTTTGACCTGCTGAACCGGCCAAGCGATACGTCCGTTTTCTACGGAATCTTAATTATTGTGGCGCTGATTGCTCTGGTTCCCTCCGCATTACACTGGGTTTGGCACCATCACATGACGCCGCACGCGGAACCGCAGGCGCCGTTTACACGAAAAAAGGAGAACGATGCAAATACGTAAATTCATTCCTCTGCTTGTACCCATCATCCTCGTGGCATTTTTCTTTGCAGGATGCGCCACCCGAATCGGCCCCGGGCGCGTGGGAATTAAAGTAGACCTTGCCGGAACGCAGCGGGGCGTCGAAGACTTGCCCATCCGAACCGGCTGGGTGTTCTACAATTTTCTTTCATCCACCATCGTCGAATATCCCACCTCGATTCAAACCGCCAAATGGACCAAGGACCTGAACGAAGGCTCGCCGACCAACGAGGAAATGTCCTTCAATACCAAAGATGGCTTGACCGTGTACGGCGACCTTTCCGTTTCCTACCATCTCGAAGCCAACAAGGTTCCGGCGTTCTATGTGAAATTCCGGAATGACAATATCGAGCACTTCACCCACGGTTTTCTTCGCAACGTTGCGCGCGACGCCATCAACCGCACCGGCTCGCAGTACACCGTGCAGGAAATCATGGGTGAAAAGAAGTCCGAGCTGGAGCTCGATTCGCGCAAGGATTTGCAGGCGCAGGTGACCGACATCGGCGTGGTCATCGATCAATTCGGTTTCATCGGCTCGCCGCGCCCGCCCGAGTCCGTGATTGCCGCCATCAACGCCAAAGTTCAGGCGCAACAGATCGCGGTGCAAAAACAAAATGAGCTGGTGCAGTCGCAAGCCGACGCCGCCAAGCTCGTCGCCGCCGCAGAAGGTCAGGCCAAAGCGCAAGTCGCCATCGCGAACGGCGAAGCGGAGTCAAACCGCGTGCGCGCCGCGTCCATCAGCGAAAACATCATCAAGTGGCAGCAGCTAGCTGTCACTGACCGCTGGATCGAAAAGTGGAACGGCCAGGTGCCCTCAGTCCAAGCCGGCGGCAACCTCCCCGGCATGCTGCTCGACATCAAACCGCCAAAATAACGCAGCGCGTCGATGTTCTGAGATAGGGAGAATCGAATGAAGCTCGCGTGGCTTCTGATCTTGGTGATCTCCGTCGGGCCGCTGGTCAAGGTCCAGGACAAGGGCCCAACGGGAGACTTCTCGAAATCCCCAACCGAGCACATCATCATCCGGATAGAACAGCCTTTCGGGGTGCGGTCAGTAAGGGGTCTAATTAATCGGGAGCAGGGTAACGAAGGACCGCTTACTGGTGTTCTGTTTGAAATCCAAGGTCCCGGCGATGAAGTAAAAATAAGACAAGCGACAACTGACGAGCATGGTCGATTCAGGATGGGTCGCGTTCCATTGGGAACCTATAAATTTAAAGCTACTCTCAGCGGGTTTCAGTCCGTTACGGGAACGATCGTTGTTTCGAAGGAGGCCCCCAAAAAGGACGAAGTCAAGATCCAGATGCGCGTTGGTGTGTAGAGTGGTGGCGACCCAGATGCGGTTCGCCAGTTGGTCGAGCTGTGGCGGAATCTTTTCGGCGGAGGCGAGATATTGCAAGCAGCACGATAACGAGAGAGATCGCGAATGTGGCGCACGCGATGAGGAAAGGACGATCCACGCCCGTCTCGGTGAGTGTGCGTGCGGTAAAGGTACCGGCGACGCCGGTCCACCAATAGGCGAATAGTCCGATGTCCATCAGAGTGTGACCGATGATGCCGGGAATAAGCGATTGCGAGGACCAGGCGAGCAGTCCCAGCAAGATGCCAGCACCAAAAACAATTGGGATCATCCCTATCAGCGCCCAGGCTTTCGTGAGGTGCAGCAGCGTGAAGAAAAGCGATGAGATCAGGATCGCAAACCGCGCCCCGTGCCGCAATTCGATCGGACGCTGCATGTAGCCGCGAAAGCCGGTTTCTTCGCAGATTCCCGCAGACGCGGCGGACACCACGACAGCGACCCACTTCAAACGCAGCCCCGGAATGAAAGAAAAATCATAGCCGCGCCGGAATGCCGCCACTGGAAAAGGTACGAAGCGGAACAGCAACACAATGGAGGCATGAACTGTCGCGGCAAAGAAGATCGCGGCGAGAAGGCCCCAAAACCATTGTGAGGGAGACAGCTTGCCCCGACGGAACGCCGTGGCGCGCAGGGCTTGCGTTCTGCGTGGCGGACCGCCGCCGCTCGCCCACCAAACATAAAGCCCGAGAAATATCGCCTCAGCGATCGCGGCGAGCGGCACGCCAAGTGTCACGAGCAGGAGCGGCCACACGTTGGCAGCGACCATCGCGATCAGCAGGCCGGAGATGATGGCTCGCAGCGCAACGGGCAACTTCGTCCACCAACTGGGCGCGCTTTCCTGCGTTGTCAATGTCGATTCCCCGGAAACTTTAGACTACCGCCCTAAGGGGCAAGCGGCGGAGGGACTGGCTCGGACCAGTGGGCGTTGCGAAATTGCCAACCACCGTTGCGATATTGCGCGACTCCTGTAAAGTATCCGTTTTCCTCCGCGTGGTGGCCGTCGGCCCATGCTTGAAGCTCGTGATACGAAGCACCCACCACGGCGAGATCCGGCGCGAGCAGGTCCACGCGCAAATCATCTCCCCACTTCAGCTCAATTTGTTTGATGGCAAGCGCGACCTGCGGAAGTCCCGCCGTAACCTCCGCGCTATTTGCAAACGCGATTTTGCCATCGACCGCCATGAAGAACGCCGGCGTGTCGGCAAAATATTTGCGCCACGCGGCGGGGCCGTCCTGCGTAACGTCGTGCGCCACGTGGCGCATAAAATCTCGCACCTCCATCTCAACCACAGCAGCGGTCCCCGCCGTCAGCGATTGCGACTTGCCGAGCGCCGTCCGCTGTGTGCTGGATCCCGCGAATATCAAAGTTGCCAGTAGCAGAACGCACTGCAACGTACGCAAAGTTGATGTTTTCATCGCCGCAATGTACCACACGGTGTATTTACACCAGACGTTAAGTTGGCGTGGCGAGACTGCGGCGGCAAGACGATTTTGTAGCGGCGGCCTTCAGGCCGGCGGTTTGTGTAATGGGAGCCAATGCAAATGCGCCCGCCTGCCCTTCGCCGATACGCTCAGGGTGAAAAGGCGGCCGCTACATAAGCTCGACACAAATCGCGCGGCGGCGCTCGAAACATTGTTAGAATGCGCGGCATGCGCAACCTCATGGTTACGGTGACGGCGCTCGTAGCGACATTATGCGGCGCGAACGTGGGCGCTCCATGGTGCAGTGCGCCGGGCAGGGAACTCCGCTCCAACGCGCGAGAAGTAAACGCGGCTGACGGCGTGTCGTGGTCGGTGCAGACCAGCGGGATTGACACTAACCTGCGGGGCGTCAGCGCGGCGGGCAATACGGATTCCGCCGGAGAGCAGCATATTGTCGTCTGGGCCTGTGGCTCCAACGGCGTGATTCTCTTTTCGAGTGATGAAGGCAAGACCTGGAAGCGTCTGCACGTTGCAGGAGGCGACGCGCTCGACTTCCGCAGCATTGTAGCGTTCGACGCCAAGACTGCGCTCGTGATGTCAAGCGGTGAAGGCGACAAATCGCGCATCTACAAAACGACGGACGGCGGTGAAACCTGGAAGCTCGAGTTTGCCGACAAGCGCCCGGCGTTTTTTCTCGATGCGCTAGTCTGCGACTCGGAGTGTTATGCGCTGAGCGATCCCGTTGACGGCAAGTTCGTGATCGTGGCCACGCACCACTACGAGGACTGGAAGGAACTCCCTAGCGACGCCATGCCCGCCGCGTTGTCGGGCGAAGGGGCATTCGCCGCCAGCGGAACTGCACTCGCGATGGATAATGACGGCGACCTGTTTTTCGGCACGGGCGGCGGAAAAGCGGCGCGCGTATTTCACTCGCCCGACTTCGGCAAGACCTGGACCGTAGTGGATACGCCGATCGCGAGCGGCAACGCATCGTCCGGAATATTTTCGATTGTGGCCACGCCTTGGGCTGTGATCGCCGTGGGAGGGGACTACAAAGATCCAAGCCGGCCGTATCGCGTGGCTGCTTATTCGACGGACCACGGAAAAACATGGAGCCTTGCGACTCAGCAGCCCGGCGGTTACCGTTCGGCAGTCGTGGCTCTGTACGGCGCGATGCTGGCCGTCGGCCCCACGGGTGAAGACATCTCTGACGACTTCGGCGCGCACTGGAAACACACCGATTCTCTGGATCTGAACGCCGCTTTCGTCTTGGATATTTACAACGGGTGGGCCGTAGGCGCGAAAGGCACCATCGCGCGCCTGGTCAATCACATGCAATATCAGATTCGGAACGGCAACCCGCGGAATGGGCTCGCGAGCGCATCCGCGTCTCTACTGCGATGATGGAGTCCTGATTCGGTAAGACGAGGAAATCCCGCGCTTACAACCGGCCAAGCAAATAGAGGATCAGCAAGATTATCAAGATGAGCCCAACGCCGCCGGTCGGGTAGTAGCCCCAGTCCTTACTGTGAGGCCACCTCGGAAGGCTGCCCACCAGCGCGATGATCAGCACAATCGTCAAAATTAAAAACATTCGGTTGCTCCTGTCAAGCGAGTGCGTCGGCTACTGCGCGGCGCCGGCGGCGGTTGGCGCGCAGTAGCGATCAAACGCCCGCGTAAGATCATCGGCGATCGCGGAAGGATCGCGCCCTTCGATGTTCGTCCTCTCCAGCATGAAGGCGACTTTCCCGTCGCGCATCAACGTGATCGACGGGGAAGACGGAGCATAGCCCGTAAAATAACCTCGCGCGCGGTCGGTGGCTTCCGCGTCCTGCCCGGCGAACACTGTGAACAAAAGTTCCGGCCGCGCGGCGCGAGAAATCGCTCGGGCAATCGCCGGACGCGCTCTTCCCGCGGCGCATCCGCAAACTGAATTCACGACCACAAGCACCGTGCGCTTCTCTTGCTTCAGAGCGGCGTCCACTTCATCGCCCGTGCGCAATTCGCGAAAGCCGATGCTGGTCAATTCCTGTCTCATCGGTGTAAGCAGATGTTCTGGGTACATCGCAACTCCTTTGCAAATTCGTAGTCTTGGATTTCGATTATGTGGCTCGCGCCACGTCTTGTTCGTGCGCCAGCGGCTCGTGCAAGCCGCCACTGCAGAATACCATATTCATTCTATCGCGATTCGGCGCGCAGAACGAATCGCATCATATCTATTGCCGAGTGCTACAAAACCCGCAACGTCAGGCTCATCGATGTGGGTGCGGTACGGACGAGAATGTGCCGGAGCGGCGCCGTGTGCGGAATTTAATGGCGCGTGCGTTTGATAATGTACTTAATCAACGAGAGCCCGCCGGTGATGGGCAGCAGGAACACCTGTTTGATGATGCCGGTGCGCCGCTCGATGCGATCGTGAATCTGGTCTGCCTCGATTCGTTTTGCGGCCACAACCGCGCCGATGTACTTCACAAAATCGACGCCACATTTCTCGCAGGAGCCGCCCTTGCGCTGTTCGTGCTTGCAAGCCGGGCATTCGTAACGCAGCGTAGCGTGGCAACGCGGGCAGAACCGCGCGACGTCGCGGGCATCCGCGCCACATTTAAAACATTTGACCGTTCGTTGCGAAGCCGCACCGGGGATTGCGGGCGATTCAACTCGACCAGGCGTGGCCGCGCCGCCTGCCTTCACAGGCGTGTCGCCAGGTTTACCGGGCGTGAAAGTCCCACTCATATGCATATTTTAGCTCTACAACCGCGCCGGGAATGCAGCGCTGAACAAGAACGCGGGTTTGCGGTTAACACTGGCCCTGCGTACAGTCGATGGAATTCTGCATTCTCTCTGGATTGCATCTGTAACGGCTACAGGAGAAAAAATCCCGCCGCCGCGAGAGCGAGTGCTTTCGCAGCGACGGCCTGTCTGAGAGAAATCGATAGGTTTAGCGAAAGGAAGGGAACTTGAAGCGCTTGCCGTTTCCGTTGGCAGCGGGATTCGTCTTTTTGCGGCCGTCCGCATTCGTGTCGCAGCCTGGACGGCGTGTCGGGTCCGCCGGCCGCGGCACAAACTTCCGCTGCATGTGCTCTGGCAGAGGCGCCAGCAATCGCACCACGTGTCCGAGCCGTTCCTGCTTAAAAGGTTTGGCCATGCACACGACTGCGCCGATAGAATGCGCGTTGGAATAATCGCTGGGATAGGCGGAGCGCGTAATCAGCACGACGGGAATATGCCGCAGGTGCTCGCTCGATTTCACGTGCGCGCAAACATCGAATCCCGGCAAATTTTCGCCCTCCACTTCGGCGATCACCAGAGACGGCGTAAATATGTCCAGCACTTCGCGGGCTTCCACGTTCGTGCTCACCGCGATCACTTCATAGCCTTCATTCTGCAAATAAATCTTCAGCGAATCGCGCAGGGCGGCGTCGGAATCCACGGTCAAAACGAGCGGCCTCTTCGAAACGCTCGCCGCGGAATCGGAAATGCAGACCGGCTCGCCTTTGCGGCCAGCCGCGAAAGGCGTCTCCAATTTCTTGCCGCTGGAATCCACCAGGTCTTCGCCGACTCCCAGCCCAAGTGCGATGGCAACACGGCTGCGCCCGTCGGGACTCCCGTGAACGCGCACCACCCGGCCATGCTGCTCGGCCTGAACCGCGTGCTTGGCACTGCTGTAGGGGAAGGTGACCATCACATCCATGCCGCGCGAATAGCTGTCCAGCGATGTAACAAACAGAATGCCGAAGCGCGAAACGTCCACGGTGGTCGAAATTTCATCCGGGCCGCCGTTGGTGACGTCAACTCCGCGCACGCGCACGGGCGCCGAAATCAGCGCACGGCGTCGGCGACGGCGGTCTGCCGCCGGATGCACGGGCATCGCCTTGGCAGCTTCGCTTGCGGAGAGTTTCGCCGCCTGTGAAGCAGGGGACGCTGAAGCGGCATCCCTCTTCGATTCGGTAGATGTCTGGTTAGAGTCCTCGGCGAGTACTTCGCCGGATTCTTGCGAACATTGCACGATATCGGTGAGCGAGTATTCCGTGACGCAGACTTCCGCGGCTCGGTCAATTTCCTCAAGAAGCTCCGCGCATTCTTTGCGCGTGTCCGGGTTGACGTATTCGTGCGCTCCGGCCTGTATGGTGTGCAGCAGGCTGGCCAGAGGCTCGGAGCTGTTTTGTGCCGCGACCTCGGCGGCGGCACGGGGCGTCTCGGCGATGACTGCTTCGCAAATCGCATCCAGAATGCGCCCGTCGGAATCAGCGGAGTTCGAAGAGGAGAGATTTGCTTCGGCCAGGCCGCGCTCGATCTCGGCCGCCAGGCCCGCTGGAATGTTTTCTGCCGCATTTGGATCTTGCATATTAAAGTCGCTCGCTTCACTCATCCGGCTTGAACCCCCGTGATATACATCTTCGATGGTCCAATGTAGCAAGCGGCTCTTGCACACGCACTAGCGTGAAAGTCACATTCTCGCAGTACTCCGGTCGCGCTCGCGCCAGTACTAACGTACGCCCCCGCAGCTTGCTGAAAGCCCGGCAGATACGGCTTCGGCGGGAAGTGGAGTACTAGAAAAAGCCCCTCGAGTTCGCTCCGCGTTTGCCCCCGCGCTTCAGCGCCCCTACATTCCGCGCCGTTATGAGCCTCTCTTCGACGGCATGCGCGTTTATCCAGTCCGCTCCCCGGCCCCCAAGCAAAACATTCTTTCCTCTTGCACATAATCGTGCAAAATTGTATAATTGGGACGAAATCGTGCAATGGCAGAAAATACAGTTGCGGTGCTGATCGCGGATGTAGTGAAGTCCGGTTTGCGCAGCGAGCTGCGCTCGCTGCTGGGCCGGGGACTTGCCGCGGCTTCGCGTGAGCACATCAAACGCAAATGGATTCGCTTGCCTTACGCGGTTACGGCAGGCGACGAGTTTCAGACCATCAGCGTTTCGCCTGCGAGCATTCCGGAAGTGATATTGGACTTGCGCATCCGGCTACAGCCGCTGCAACTCCGCATGGGAATCGGTTTCGGCCCGGGACCCGCACGCATCCAGCCGCCGGTAAATCGTTTGGGAGGCGCGGCCTTCGTGTTCGCCCGCGAGGCCCTGGAAGGGATCAAGCGCAAGGGAGAATATAAATTCAAAGTCCTTACTTCGTTTCGATCGAAGAACGCGGTGTTCGATTCCACCGCAAATTTGATTTATGGTTTGCACGACACCTTACTCTTGCGCATAACGGACAAGCAGTGGGAGACTATCAAAACCTTCCGAGCCAGGCGTCGCTTAGACGCCGCGGCGCGGACGCTGGACGTGGACGCCTCCACGGTGTGGCGGACCCTCCGGCGCGGGCATTTCTGGCAACTCGAGCAGACCAGCGCAGACATGCGCCTGCTTATTCAGGCTAGCCACCTGTAGGACGAAGTCGTCCTAAAATGTCTCTTTGGGACGAAAACGTGCAAACGACGATCCGCGCGATTCTGACGCTGTATTTGGCCCATCTGCTGACCGATTTTGTTTTTCAGACCTCGCACCTGGTGCAGCAAAAGAAGAACGGCCAGGCCCTCGGTTACTTCAAACACGGCGCGATTCATTATCTCTGTGTTCTCCTTGCGGCTGTGTGCTTCCTTCCCGGGATGATTTCATCGCTGCGCTTTCAGCTGGCAGTGATCGCATTAACGCTCGTCCATCTTCTAATTGATCTTTGCAAGATTCAGTTTGCGAAGTCGCGAGCGGCCGCGGACGGAGCGCTTGCATTCGTGCTGGATCAGGCCGTGCATTTCTTTACCGTGTTGCTGGCGGCGTGCTGGATCGAGCAAACTCCGCTGGCGGGTATCGCGCGGTCCAGCTTGCATGTGCTTCGCGAACAGAGCAATCGAATCTTGCTTCTGCTCATCGTTTACGTGGCGGTGATCTTCGCCTGCGGTTACTTGATCCGCTTCCTCACCAAGCCGTTGATGCGCCACATCGGCTTGGGCACGCCGCAAATCCCAAATTCACCGCCTCGCGAAACGCCCGCGCAATTGAGCAACGCGGGCATGTACATCGGCTGGCTGGAAAGATTTCTTGTCTTGACCGCGCTTTTGCTGCATTCGCCGGCGACTGTGGGCTTGATCATCGCTGCGAAATCCATAGCGCGCTACCCGCAGTTCCATCGCGAGCAATTTGCGGAATATTTCCTCATCGGCACGCTGCTCAGCATCTGTACCGCGTTCGTGGGCGGCGTTGTGCTGATGAAAGTTTTCTTCGGAAGTTCGGCGCTGCCCCAGTAATTCGTAGAAGATCACGTCCGCCGCTTCGCCAGGAACCAGAAAAAAAGGGACATCCGAAAGCGTTGCGCAATTGCGCTGCTTCAGAATGCCCCTCTATTGCGGTTTCCGTCCCTCAACGGCCGCTTTCACAACAGAGCTAGCGGCTTTCGACGATGGCAATCGCTTCGTCGACGTGATGATGCGCTCGATGAAGATGATCCAGAATACGCGCCTGCAAACCTTGCGTGTGCGGATCGTCTTCTTCCTTGCTGCAATCCGCGATGGCCTTGTCGATCAGTTCGCGTGATTTGTGCAAACGTCCTTTCCACGGCATGTGCGCGTCCACCGGCGCGTGATCGGCTATATCTTTTCCGTCGTCGATGGAAGCGCGTTTGATTTCACCGATGGCTTCATCAATTTGATGAATCGCGTCCGTTTCCTGTTGGCGAAGCGCGCCGCCGTTGGGGCGTTCCAAATGAGCCCGGGCGTCTCGCAAATCGGAAAGAGCGTGCAGGTAATGGGGGTGTTTTCCCTGAGCAAGAACTTCCTGCGAGGCCATGGGCAGCAGGCATGCCAGTACAACTGCGATGAGCGAAACTTTCACCAGTGTTTTCATTCGGAATTATCCTCACCCTCGATTTATACAGCAAAGGACACACGCTGAAGCGCGCCCTTGATTTGATTTAACACCAGTTCCACCGCTTTGTAGCGGGCGCTTTTGCCTCGCGTTTTCACAGAGATAACACCCCTCTCGGCAGCGGTTACTCCAAAGGTCTCAGGCCGGGACATTTTTTCTTTCGCTGCAGTGCGTTGTTTTTGTTTAGCAGCGCAGGCCAGTTGGCTGCCGGCGCAAGCGGTTCGGACTCCGTACAGAGGGCGAGGATCGCGCGCAGTAATCTCGCCCGATGTCCGCGGGACGATGATGGACACGCGATCGCATACGCCTTGGGCAATTGACACAAGATGAACTGGCAAGGACAATGCTGCCGCACGCGATTCGCTTCGGGAAGATGTGAGCGCGTGACCGCGCAGTTCGGTTGTGTTGTGGTCCGCTGGAGGCGCACATGACGCGGCTTGGACTTCGGCTCGGTTTGCTCCTGGCGCTGGCGTGGAGCGTATCCACAATTTCCGCGCGAGCGCAAGAGGCGGCCAAACCTCAGCCGCCGCCTGCAACTCAAGCCCAACCGCGAACGGTGACCTGCACGGTGGACGTCTCGCCCAAGACTCTCTCGGCGCCGATGGGGGACGCTCTGAATCTCTACCGTACCGGGAAATTCGAAGCGGCGGTCGCGGCCTACAAAGCAATCGTTTCGTCCGGCGGCGCGGACGTGGTGCTCGCCTACACCGGGCTTGCGCGCGTTTACCTGAGGCAAAATAAGGTGAACGACGCATTTGATGCCGCTTCGAAAGCCGTGGCCCTCACGCCGGGTAAAACGCCGGCCATCACCGCCATGGGCGAAGTATATTTTCGCCAGGGGAAAATGGTGTTGGCCGAGCACGCGTTTTTGGATCCGCTCCAGGCTTGCGATGTGGATCCGCGTTCCTACCTCGGACTCGCCAGGATTTACCGCGCCACATCCAATTACAAACGCGCCGCAACGGCGGTCGCGCAGGCTTACAAGATTGACCCCGCGGATCCGGATGTTCAACGTTCTTACATGGCCACGCTGAACCGCAGCGAGCGCCTTAAATTTCTCCGCGACTACTTGAGCCGCGAGACAGACGATGACCCCGAGCACCGAATGAATCTGGAGCATCAGCTTGCCGTGCTCGAGGACGAAACCGGGCAGACCGGCCACACTTGCCGGATCACTTCGAAGCTGACCTCGACCGAAACCCATCTCGAAGCTTTGCTCAATGGCCCGAATCGCCTTCGTGGTTATGGATTCATCGTCAAAGTGAACGGCGCTACCGCCAAACTGAGGTTGGACACCGGCGCTGGCGGAATCTTGATCGACAAGAAAGTAGCGGACAAGGCCGGTGTGAAGAAAATCGTGGAGCAAAAAGCGAGCGGCATTGGCGACAAGGGTGGAGCCGCGGGGTACGTGGGTTTCGCGGACTCCGTCCAGATCGGAGGCTTGCAGTTCGAAGGTTGCTATGTGGACGTCGTCGATCGAAATTCCGTGCTGGATGACGATGGCCTGATCGGCGCCGATGTCTTCAGCAGCTATTTGGTGGACATCGACTTTCCCGACAGGAAATTCAAACTCTCGCAATTGCCGCCTTATCCCGACGAGGCCCCGGCGGAGGCCACGCTCGAATCGCAGCCGGCCGCAGGGTCTCATCTGCACGATCGTTACATTTCGCCGGAGATGAAAGTGTACACGCCCATTTTTCGCTTCGGTCACGCATTGCTGATTCCCACGAAAGTGAACGATTCCGCGCCGATGCTTTTTCTGATCGATACCGGAGCGTTTGACAACACCATTACACCGGACGCCGCCAAACAAGTGACCAAAATAAGCCGTGACGATAATTTTAAGGTCAAGGGACTCAGCGGGGAAGTGAGTAACGTGTACCGCGCCGAAAAAGCTCACCTCCAGTTTGCTCATTTCAAGGATGACCGCCAGGATCTCATTACTTTCAACATGGACCACATCAGCAATGGTTTCGGTACGGAAATTTCCGGCACACTCGGTTTTCGCATGCTGATTCTGCTGGACATTAAGATCGATTACCGCGACGGCCTCGTCGAATTCACCTGCCCCCAATGTCCCAAACCCTAACGCGGCCGTTGTTTCTGTGGTGCAGAGACAAAATACGTGCAAGGTTCGAAAGGACCATAGGGGGCACAGGATGCCGCGCCCTGCGGAGAAAATCACAGAAGATTCTTGAAGCAGAATTCTAGTTCGGCGTGGAAGGGGACGGCTTGCTCGATTTCCCGTCGTCTGCCTTCTGCATCTGCGCTATCTCGTCATTAACGCGCTGCGTCATTTTTGCCATCATTTCTTGCAATATCCCGCTAGCGGCCTGCATGGACTCCGACATAATGGCCGGCATTTCCTTTACCATCTTTTCGCCAGTGGGACTTGAATAGAATGCAACGAGAGCGTCCATGTCGCCTTTTGTAAAGTGCTTTTGATACACAGGAATCATGACGTCGATCAGCTCGTCGACGGGCATTTCCTTGTATACGCTGTCCGTTAGTTTGTTCAACCGCTCTTCAGAATCAGGAGGTAGATTCGGCTGCTTCAGTACCTGCTCGTGAACCATTTTATGCATCTGCACCGTCATTGCGTTCATCATGCTCTTCGTCATGTCGCGCGAGTGCATGGCGTCCAGAAATCTTTCTACGTCGGCTTTCGAGGCGGGCGCGTTCGCGTCGTTTTGCTGCGCGAAGCTAATGGACGCAAATAGCAAGCAGGCGAGCAGAACAAGAGCCGGGCGTTTCATCGGTCACCTCCGAAGGTGGCTCCAATATAGCGCAACGCGCGCTCCCATCCCATGTGAATTCGCCGAGAATGTGACGTTGCTGGTTCGTAATGTGTTTGCCCGAGTGAAATCGCGCGTTGCATATCTATCGAGCGTCCGGTGCGTACCTGGAATTCGGAATTATTTCGCGCGGTACAGGGTCTCGTGGCAGGGCAATAAGGCTCCCACGATTGCGCCAATCACGGCTCCGGCCCCGGCACCAATCCCGGCTCCTTGGCGGGTGAAGTCGAAACCGTGCGCGCCTCCGCCTACCGGCGCGCCGGCCCCTGCTCCCGCTCCCGCGCCGATCGCGGCGCCAATGGCTGCGTTGCGCATACGGTGCTTGTTTTCCATCAGCTTGACGATGCGAACGTCCTGCCTCTGGATCGTCTGCTCTCCGCCAGATTCCTGTAACGAGATCGTTGTGTCGGTAACATTCACAAACGCCCCCGAGACTTTCTTCGAGCTCATTTCAACCACTTGAATTCTGTGTCCCGCCTGGAGCGCGCTCAGATTCTCCCAAGATGACTTGCCCGTTTGGCCGAAAGCCACGCAGGGCATTCCCAAAACGCAAACTAGAATCCAGAGTTTTCGCATGGTGACCTCGTTTCGGCGTAAGTCATGGAATCGCCGCCTACCATTGCCGCCTGTCCCCCACAAGATACCACCTATTACACTTACATGGGTCGCTAACGGCTCGGCTCTGCACCGCAGGCGTCAGCTGGCTCGTGCTGGAGACTCCACCGTCGCCGCTGTAATTTCATTCAACGGCTCAGCGGCACAAACATCAGGTGATGGAGCCTAGCCTGTGTGGTAGCCTCACCGTTCGATTCTTTTAGCGAATGTTACCCAGCGCTGCGGCGTGAAAGGAAAATCTCATGAAGCTTGCTAGCCTATTTCTGATCCTCGCTGTGGTTCTTGGTGCAGGCTCTTCCGACGCGATGCAACTCAGCCCGGCATCGGGGGACCAACGCTCGGCGGATCGCGATGCCATTCGAGCTCACATTGACAAGATTTTCCAAGCCTATATCCAGAAGAACGCCGAGGTCATTCGCGCCACCCATGCGAACGAGTGGACCGGCTTCCAGTCATCCTCCCGCACCGCAATTCACGGAATCGACCAGTACATGAAAGATGTCGATGGCTACATCCATTCACCCGTGAAAATGGCCGGGTACAAAATGCTGGAGTTCGACGCGGTCTTCTACGGCAATGTGGGAATCGTCACGTACATCGCCGATGTGACCTATGACTACGAAGGCCATCCATCGACGCGAAAGCTTCGCGTGCTCGACGTGTATGCAAAATTGGCGGATGGATGGAATCAAGTCGGGTCCGACACCACGCTGCATCCGGACACGCTCGCTGCTGAGGCGCAGCAATCACAATCCGTGGAGGGCGACGACAAGCAGGAACTGCTCGCCGCTCGCGAAGCCGTATGGCGCGCCTGGTTCGCAAATGACGGTCCGCGACTCGCAGAGCTTGTGCCCCCGGAGCTGATCGCCATCGAGCAGAGCGAAAAGTGGGAGAACCGCGATGCCGTCCTCGCTGGTGCCAAGGATTTTGCGGCCAAGGGCGGCAAGCTTGTGCGTCTGGAATTCCCGCAGACGGAAATCCAGATGTTTGGATACACGGCCATCGTCTACTCGAAATATGTTTGCGAAGTCGAAATCGATGGCAAGCGTTCAATACAATCGGGGCGCGCGACGGAAATGTTTGTCAATCGCCAGGGCAAGTGGGTCAACGTCGGCTGGCATCTGGACTCCGGCAGCTAATCGTCCGGCGATTCTGTCGCCTGGTAACACTCGTCGCAGGACAGTGAACAACTCAAGAGCCCCCGGCGAACGTAACCACCGGCGTGCATGGGGGTTACGGACCCGGCTTTCAGGGCCGACCCGAGGCACATCTACGCCCGTTGCAGCATCCCCCGACTGCCTCTTTTTCTTCGGTTAACCATTGAAGCGAATGCCCGGTGAAAATATGGCCGCTGGGGATGGCAACTAATAGACTTGTCACATGGCAGTCTGCAGGGGCTGAACGTGGCGTCAGAAACCGCTAAATTTCGAAAGTATCCTCGCCTCCGCGCGCCCAAAGGGCTGTGGGTCGCCTGGAAATCGTCCGCCCAAACGACCACTTCGCGCGCCGAAGTGATGGGCATGGGCGGGCTGTTCCTGCAAGCCGCGCAAACTCCGAGCGATGGTTCCTACATTGAATTGATTTTCGACTTGCCCACGGGACAGGTTCGCGGGCGCGCAATCGTACGCGATTCCACGCCGGGCAAGGGCATGGGAATCCAGTTTGTTCAGATGAAGCCGGAGGATCGCGCCAAGCTGAACCGTTTTTTGTCCGCGCTGGAAGTTTCTCAACAAGCCGCCGGCGCCGCTCCGGCTGCAAATAACGCGCCCGCCGGCGCCCGTCCCGCAGCCGTACACGCCGCGGCTTCGCGCACGGCGACAACGCTTCCGGCTAGCTGGCAGCTCGTCATTTCGCCCGGCAGTCAGAAGGCGGCGCAGATTCGTTTCGAGAGGGAAGTGCGGCAATTGATCGAGCTGACCGGAAAGGCCACCTATTATCAGTTGCTGGAAGTCACGTCGGATTCGCCGGCCGGCCACGTGAAGAAAAGTTATTACTCGCTGGTCCGCAAATTTCATCCGGACAACCACATGGGCAATCGCGAGCTGATTACGCCGCTCAAGAACCTGATGGTGGTCATCTCCGAGGCGTACAAGACGCTGGGGAACGAAGAGAAACGCGCTGCGTACGACAAACGGCTGGCCGCGATGGGCGGGTTCAGCATGCATCGCGAAAAAACGGGTGCCGAGGAATCCCTCGACGAATGGATGAACCGCGCGAACGAATGCCTGCGCGCGCAAAATTTCGTGGGCTCGATCGTCTGGCTGCGCAAGTGCCACGAAGCGGCGCCGGAATCGGCGTTGTACCTGGCCATGCTGGCGCGCAGCCTGGGAACCATAGCCCAGTACGAAAACGAGGCCGTCGAACTCTTCCAGAAGGCCATCGATCTGGACCCGTGGAAGGTGCCGGTGTACCTCCAGTTCGGCGAGCTGCTGGAGGAAATGGAGCTTCCTGAGCGCGCGCGGTCCGTCTATTCCAAGCTTCTCGAAATAAGCCCCACGAATGCCAAAGCCCACGAGCGCCTGGCTCTGCTCGAGCCGGACGAAGGCGACGAGAAACGTTCGTCGCGCATCCCGCACTTGTTCGGCCGCAAAAACTGATCCCGAATTCTTCACGAACCCGATCATGTTGGCGGCGAAGGTCTCCTAGGAAGTGCGCTGGACGAAGAGGCTGGAGAAGTATTGGCGTTGGCGGTAGGCGACGATGCCCCAAAGAATGGCCACGACGATCGCCAGCGGCAAGCCGGCACGATCCATTAGCGCGTGATAGAGGATAATGTTCACGATCACCGGGGCGAGAATCGTGAGACCGAGCGGGACGTAGCGATTCACCAGCAAAAGCGCGCCGCCCGCGATTTGGAGGGCGCTCACAAAAAGCACGTAGTGCGACTGTATCAGTACGGTCAAGAACTCGCCTGCCAGCCCGGTGGGAAACGTCTTCATCGGGATGAACTGCAAGAACCCGTTTAGCCCAAAGATTAAGAAGACCAGGCCAATAAAAATTCGCGCGATCAGTGCTACGATTTTCATCGACTGTCCTCTCTCATCCTAATTTTCATTTTTCCTCGCGCTTCTTTGCGCTGGGTTACGCTTTGCTGCCGAGTTTGTCTATCTCCTGCATGGTGGCTTGGTCTAACTTTAACGCGGCGGCGGCGACGTTTTCTTCCAGGTGCGCGACGCGCGACGTCCCGGGAATGGGGAGAAGCACGGGCGAGCGGCCCAGCAGCCAGGCTAGCGCGAGTTGCGAAGGCGTGACTTTCAACCGCGTGGCGATGCGCGCAAGCTCCTTGGCCGCGGACACTTCGCCGTTAGCCAGCGGAAACCACGGAATGAAACCGATTTTTTCGCGCTGGCAATAGTCGAGGACGTCCTGGGCCGCGCGGTCCAGCACACTGTAACGATTCTGCACGGTGACCACTTGCACGATGGTTCGCGCGTTTTCGATCTGCGCCACGCTGACTTCGGACAGGCCGATATGTTTTATTTTGCCCTGGGCCTGAAGATCTTTCAGCGCTCCAAGCTGATCCGCCGCCGGGACTTTGCTGTCAATTCGATGGAGCTGGAACAGATCAATGCGCTCGAGGCGCAAGCGGTGGAGACTCCTGTCGCAACAGGCGCGCAGATTTTCAGGGCGGCCATTGGTGACCCATTTATCGGGGCCGGGGCGATCGAAGCCCGCCTTGGTGGCGATCACCAGTCCCGCCGGGTAGGGGTAGAGCGCTTCGGCAATAATTTCTTCGCTGACGCCCGGGCCGTAGGAATCGGCGGTATCGATAAAATTAATTCCCAGGGCCACGGCGCTATGAAGAACGCGAACGGCTTCGTCGCGGTCCTTCGGTTCGCCCCAAACGCCTTTGCCGGTAAGCCGCATGGAGCCAAAACCGAGCCGGTGGACGCGGAGGTCTCCCCCAATCAGGAATTCTCCCGATTTTGCGGCGGGAAGTTCATCCTGCGATTGCTTTCCGGCTGCTGCGCTCATGTTGCGCTCCTGGCTGCGATGGCTTGGCATGCAATTCTGGCCCCGGTTAGACAGGGTTTAGTCGTGTGTTTTCTATGACTTCTATATTTGGGCTTGTTTCGGTTAGAAATGGGTGGCGCGTCTTCGGAGGTGCCCAAGGCGAGGCACGAGTTCGGCCTCGGAAGCTGACTCCAACCGGCCGAATTTCCGCCAGGGCTAGTGAAGGGCGGACGCCTGAGAGAACCGAACTTCGAAAGAGCCGGCGGGACGCCGGCGCTACGAAAACCGAAGGCGCGGCCACCCGCCTTTTTACCTATATGGATATGGGCAATTCTAGAACCGGTTAGACGGGGTTTAACGGTGTGTTTTCTATTACTTCTACTTTTTGACCAGAACCGGTTAGAAATGGTGTCGGAGCTAGAACTTGGGCGGCTGTTCCGCCCCACACTTGCGGTACTTCGAACTCGGGCACGGAACGTACGGGGAGCTCGCGCGACCAAACGAAGGTTCGGCGAAAAAGCCGCCGAAAGGAAAGTTTGTGAGAGGCGGTTTTTTATGTCGCGGCTAAAGCCGCGACCCACAAAGCCAATGAAGGCCGGACGCCTGAGAGAACCGTACTTCAAAAGAGCCGGCGGGACGCCGGCGCTACGAAAATCGGAGGCGCGACCACCTGCCAATCGCGCCGAATTCCCGCCCTTGCGGCTACGCATATTGCGCCTCGCCATTGCCGAATGACCAGTTTTCCTTCTTCACCTCGACGAGATTGATGACCACGTCCTCGCGGCGAAGCTTGAGGCGGTCGTGAAGCCCGTCGGCAATCGCTTTGTAAAAGGCGCGCTTCATCTCGACAGTTCGGCCTTCATTGAGTGTCACCTGGATGAAGATGCAGTCAGCGGTCCTCTGGATCCCGAGATAGTTGGGATCGAAGATCAGGCCTTCGGCGGGGTGCTCGGTGATCACCTGAAAGCGGTCGTCTTTAGGGACGTTTATAGTTTTGATCATCGCGTCATAGATGACTTCGCTGATGGCTTTGCGGTAGTCGGCGGATTTACCTTGCACCAGGTCTACGCGAGCGATCGGCATGGTGGAACTCCTTTTCCAGCGGAGGCAAAATGCGGGTCACGGGCGGAGGAATGCTGGGGGCGCGAGTGCTCGCCGCCCTGCTGCGCGTCCGTCGTGAAGCAAATTTTCATCGCAACAATGATAGGAAGTTGGGAGAAGGAAAGCAAGGATGTGCACGCTGTGAGCTTTTCAGATTTTTCGCATGCGGGAAAGCAAGGCTCGGCGGAAAGTCCGCCGAAAGGAAGCAGGTCGTTTGCGGATTTTTTATGTCGTGGCTGAAGCCAAGACCCACAAAGAATCTCGAGCGGAACGTCAAAACCCGCACCCTTCAAAGACCGAAGAGTGCGGCACCCGGAAAAGATAAGCGTTTACTTCAGTCCGGCGGGAGGCTTAGCCACCCGCCATGGTTAAAAAAGGAAACATGCGGGGTCAGCGGGAGTGCACAAAGCGTGAAGATGTTGCAAGCCCGCTCGAACTATCCGAGATTCCGAATCGGTTTGCCGTCGAGGGGAGGCGCTTTAATGCTGAAAGCCAAAAGGATTAGATATGCCCCCATAGCAGCGGGCACTCCGGAAATTGGGAGAAGCATCCAGTGCCAGCCGAGCCGCACCGCGAGTGCAAAATCGTATATCGTGCCGACCAACATGATAATGCCGACGGATAGAACAAAGGAAAATTGAGGTATCGTAGCTGGAATCGTATTTTCTGTTAATTCTTCCGCCGTGAACGCCGCGATCGAATATGCCGCCGCAACATAGAAAGGCGCGGTAAAGACTTCCTGATCGACACAATGATTCACTGGCTGGCAACCCCAGCCAAAATAATGCGCGAAGCGAGACTGTCCAACTCCAGCCTGAAGTTCTAAAGGCGTAACTGTCGGGTTGAGAGTAGGAATTGTAACAAAGGCGTAACACAGGACCGCAAACGGAAGAACCCAGACCCAAAGCATCGACCTGTCCCGAAGGTGACGGCCCAGCACCCAACCGAGTACTAAGCCGACGCTAATTTGTATAGGGAAGTAAGGCGTACCACTCAACATCCGATGGTAGTCAGCGCTTGTGTAGTGTCGGCCGAACAAGCGAAGAAAATTAAGAGTAGAAGCCGTCACAGTTGGAGCCACTCGAAGAGTAACCCAAACCGCAATCACCTGGTACATGGCAAACATCAGGCCGAATTTTACCTTTGATTCTTCACCTTGATCTTTTGAGAGATTATTCATTAGAACTGGCGGGTGGTCGAGCCTTTTGCGTCGTTGCCGTATCAAGGTTGAAGCGTAACGCGCGCTTTTCTTCTTCTTGACCCCTGACGAATGCGGATGATACCACTGAGGCAGTTAACGCTGGAGTGATTTGCGTTGCTTGTGATTTTGAACCTTCCTTTGCGGGTGCCGCACCCTTTGCGGGGTTGGCAAAGGGTACGGTTTTTGGATTATGGCCTTGAAGAATCGACTGGAGTCAGGGCCGCAGCAAAAGTTGGGTCACGAAATCGGGACGCGCTTCACGCCTGCAAAAATTTTGTCGACGAGTCGCGTATGTCCGCTCTCGTCGAGCATTAGAACCAGTTTGAGGCTCTCCACGTAAACCGCTTCGAGCGTATAGTTTCCTGGCCCCTGTCCGTGCCGGACCAAAACGGCGCTGTGTCCCTGGTCTTCGGGAACTGCGGTTGGTGGGATAGGTCGAGACTCGACCACGACCTCGCTTCCTTCGCGCCGGAACATCACCAATTTCATGCCGTCTTCGAGCGTCTTTACCACCACGGTGTAATCGCCAGGCTCCAATTTGTGCAGGTGGCACTGCGCTTTATACGGCAATGAGAAATGTCCCTCGAAGTCCGTCTTCGCGGACAGAGCTTCGATACGGGCCATATTGTCGGCCTTGATTTCATCCGGCGCGGTTTCTGCTTGTGCATGAGTGGTGATCGGGAAAAGAACTGCAAACAGCAGAGCCAGGGTCGTCCACGTAATTTTCGTCATTCTCTTTTTCATCGGAGTCTCCTTTTTTCCGGCCGCTTCGCGGCCTCTGCTGGCCCTGTCACTCTTGGCCGGAGATGTTACTCCCGGTCGCGAGAATTATCAACGAACAGAGATTTCTGTTTGAGGTGCTCTTTCCCGGGGCGCGGGCCGAGCCTTTCGCATTGCCGGCATTTTGAAGTTGCGGCACGCCGCGCACTTTGTTTTCTCCTGCTCATCCAGCTGAAAATCGCAAGAAGGGGAGCACCGGGTAAACGGAAGCCTCGGCGAAAAATCCGCCGAAAGGAAGGTTTGTCAGGGGCGTTCTTTTATGTCGCGGCTGCCCTTCGCGAAGGCACTCAGGGTAAAAAGCCGCGACCCACAAGGCTACTGAACTCGGCGGCGCGCGGCGCTATGCGCCGGTCAGTGCGATGCGGGAGGATTCGCCACTCGCCGGTTCGAGTGCGGCTAGGGCTAGGGGACATCCAGCGGATCGCCGGTCTTGTGTTCTTCGATTTGAAATTGCAAAAAGCGGTGGATTGCGGCGAGAGCCTCTTTGTCCGAGGAGGAGATAAGAACACGCCCTCCCTTAGGAGTTTCCTCGAACGAATAATGAATGTTTTCCCGTAGTTTCTTCATTTCCGGCACTCCGGGCGGCACGGTATCGTGCACAAACATGGGAATGTCGAAATCGCCGCTTTGAAACGCCTGGGCGATGAGCTGCAAGTGCATTCGGATACTGCTCCGGTCGGAAGCGTCTGCGGCATCATTGGCTTCGACTTGGATTACGCCGCCGCTCGAGTTCAGAAAAAAATGGTGCGTGGTGGAAGTCTGAGAAAAACCCATGCCCTTTTCAGCCCGCTCGTTCATCTGCGAATGGGCGTCATGCATCGGACAGGTAGCGTGCCGGTCTTGCGTCTCCGGTTTTTGCTGGTTGGAAGACTGCTGGCCGGCGACGTTGCCCGTGCATGCAAGGGAGCAAACCGCAATCGCGAGAATCATTCGGGTCATCATCGTTTCTCCTGTTTTTCTTTGCCGCGAGCGAGCACGCCAAAAGGGGACCTACGAGTGCGACGCTGCGGCCGATTTGCTGCGAACGCCTCCAACAGGCGGGCCTGCTTTCCATGGGGAGTCTTGGACAAGAGACGGTCCCATTCGGCGAGTGTTTTTTGTAATTCGCGGCGACAAGATTGCAAGTCGCGAAGCGTGGCTTCGAGAGCGGCTAGCTTTTGAGCGGCCAGCTTCCGCACTCGATGGCAGGGCGCGCCGCCGCTATTACGTTCGCGGAAAATATCGCTCAGCTCGGCGACCGAGAATCCGATGGAGAGGGCACTGCGAATCAACTGGACGCGAATGAGCGTCTCCGGCGGGAATAGACGAAAACCCGCGGCCGACCGGGGTACAGAAGGTAAGAGATGGCAACGCTCGTAGTAACGCAAGGTGTCCGGACTGACGCCAGCCAGGCGCGCGAGCTCCCCAGAACGCAATGGCCTTGGAGATGGAGAGCGTGCCTTCATGTGAATAGCATGAGGGATGGAACGGTTCCAGGGTCAAGCACTTTTTTCCGTGTTAGGTACAGTTTCGCGGATTTCCGTCGATTATGTCTTTCGATCTTTTGAATCGGGGTGTGCGGGCTTCGAAGCGGCCAGCATGCCGGCAATGCCATCGAAAAAGAGATAGATGAAGCCAATCAGAAACGGAACATCGGTAAAAAACAGAAAAAAAGAGCGGTTCGTGAAGTGGTAGTAGGCAGCGAAGCCGAGCGCGACAGCCCCGAGAAACATCACAGAAACTCTTATTAGCGGATGATTCTCCAAGAACCGTTTCATTCAGAGAACTCCGTTTCACCGAGCGGCGCGCCGGGGATTCTAGCACCAAGAGTGGGCGGTCTGCGTAGCATCGCTTTCGATGTCCGGCGGGGATTCAAGTGCCGAAAGGCGGCGCTGTGCGGTAGCATCGCTGGCGATGACTTTCGAAGATGCGCTGGTTGCGGTGTGGCGGCAGGTTCTGGTGGAGAATGCCGAGGTGGTTAAGCTGGGCGAAAAAACTTATCCCGTGACTATGAGCAAAGCGAAGCGGCTGCGGCAAGCGGCATTTGTGTTTGAGGGAAAGACCATCGTGGGGATCGAGCAAAATCCTAAAACGAAGTCGCGATGGGCGATGATGGCGCGCGCGGGGAAGAAGGTGATGCAGTTTATTCAGGAACGGCGGTACGTCGCGGTGGTAGCGGACGGGAAAGTGATTTTGTACGGGAAGTAGAAACCCGCCGATTCAAAAAACGAAACACGTAGCGAAACCCGAACCTCCACGCACCGCCCTTCGTTCCTCAGGACAAGAAGGGTTCGGCACCCACGCGAGTTTCAGTGGTACTTTGGGGGGAGGCTGGTGCCGCGCGGAAAGGTCGGCCACCCGCCATCGCCGCTGTTTCGAAGTTGCGGCGTTCTAGAATGGGAGACGTCATGCGCATCGTTACTGGTTGTCTGATTGTCGCGGCTGCGAGCTTTGGCCTCGCGCCAAGCTCGCCGGAACTTCACAATCGCTATGGACCGACGGACTTGGAACGCTTCACCGTTCGTCCCGGAATTACCGCGACTGTGCAGTACGGCGCCGACCATCTCGCCTGCCAAATACAAATAGAACCGTATCAGCCGCTCATTCATCCAGGTGCGCCGACCGGCACGCTTATGTCTTCGGTTGAGGTATCGGAGATTCTGGGGGAGCTGGCCCCGCCCGCGATGCGAGGAAAAGAGGTAGACAGTCGCAGCTTTCAATCCGAATGCGCCCTGGCAATCGTCAACGAGTACGAAAACGTGTCCACAGTGCGGGGAATGAACACATGTGCCGCTTCCATCACAGTTCGGGATTCAGCCGCACAAATTGTCTTCAAGCGAGACATCTGCCCGAAAGTAAACAATTCATTTATTATAGGCGAGTCTAAGGCCAAATAAGGATGGGGTTGGCTACCGGCCGCGAATCATTCGCGTGCGAGTTGGAATAGAACGCTATAAGTTGGAATGTCATTCAGGGGAAGAGGCCGGTGCCATTCTTGCTGCTGGGAATTGTGACGATAGGCTGGGCGGGTTTTAGCCTGATTACCGGAAAAGGCCACTACAAGGGATGCCCGCCCGGCGGCTACGATCGCGCAGAACATCCCTTTTATTTCTGGGTTCCGACCATGATCATTTTGGGTATCGGTGTGTGCATGATTCTGATTTTTCTGGGATGGATTCGGTTGCCGTCGCGGTGATTTCGCCAGCGAATGCGGCCGGGTGGCGCACCCTTCCAGGTAACACTCCGAATTAAACTATGCCGAGCATTTAGTGCGACGAAAGTGTGCGCCGCCGGGGAGATCTAAACCCGCACCCTTCGCAATTCGAAGAGTGCGGCACCCGCAAAAGCCAAGCATTCAGTGTGGAAGGATTGGCCACCGGCCGCATTGCGCGGAGCGCGCGGGTGGCCTATGATTTTGCGCGATGAATGCAGAGGAATGGATACGGAAGGGGATGGCGGAAGCGGCGGCGCGGCAGCATGCCGAGGCGCTGGCTTGTTTTGAGCACGCCATCGAACTGGACACGGACAATCTGCAAGCTTGGGTGGGAAAAGGGGTGTGCCTAGGGAATCTGGGCGAGATGGAGAAAGCTTTGGCGTGTTACGACCGCGCGACCGAACTGGCGCCGACTGCGAGCTACGGCTGGCTGAACAAAGCGCAGGCGCTGATCAATCTGAAGAGGTACGAGGAAGGCATAGAAGCGGCCAACTGCGCGCTGGTTTTGAATCCACGCGATGAAAAAGCATGGTTCAAGAGAGCAACCGCGCTGCTTTGTTTGAAGCGGAACGACGAAGCGCTGCTTTCCTGCGAGCGCGTGCTGGCACTGGATGCCGCGAACCATGGGGCGTGGTTCAACAAAGGACTGGCGCTGCTGCGGCTGGGACGGATGGAAGAGGCGAACGCCGCTTTCAGCGAGGCTTTCCGGCTGGGGGATCGCGGCGCGAGCCAAGGGCTTTGCGAAACACTTTTCGCGTTGGGAAAATTTGAGGAGGCCTTGCTTCACTGCGAAAAAGCGCTGGAGCTGGAGCCCAATAATCCGTCGTTGTGGCTGCGAAAAGGAAGGACTCTGCGCGAATTGAAGCGGCCCGCGGAAGCGATCCCGTGCTATGACCGGCTGATCGAGCTCGAACCGAAGAACTATCTCGGCTGGTACAACAAGGGAGTGTCGCTCGCGGACCTGAAGAGATACCCGGAAGCTCTGGCCTGCAACGAACGCGCGATCGAGCTTGAACCGAATTTTGCCTGGGCCTGGTGCAACAAAGCGGCATCGTTAGCGTCGCTGGGCAAATATCGCAAAGCGCTGCCATATTTCGAAAAAGCCGTGAGCCTGGGAGACACGGAGTCGAAAAAAGGCGTGGAATTTTGCCTGTCACACATGGCTTATATCTTCCGGTTTTTTCATTGGCTGCAGAAACTCGGCAGTCCAAAGTAGGCCATGCGGGCCTGTGAAGGGCGCGGCTTTTGACGCTCGGAAGCAAATTTCACCAGAACCGAAAAGACTAAAAGAGCCGGCGGGAGGCCCTTCCTTCGTCAGGGTAAACCGGCGCTACGAAGAACGGACTTTCGGCTTTGCCCCTTCGAAAAAGATGCTCAGGGTGAATCTCTGCGCGATTCACGAAGAGCAAGGACGGGCCACCTCGAGGTTTAACGTTGTTCTTTTTTCTTTTCTTCGGGAGGGATGGGGACTCTGCCGGAGCCCATGCACGCGTCGCACATAGCGCCGTTCAGGCGGGAGCCGGTTCCGTAGCACTGCGTACAGATTGCGTATTTTTCGACGGGCATGAAGGGGGCCTCCGGGTAGGCAAATAAATCAGGGTTTCGGGACGTTCACGCGCGCCGCAATTTCTTTTGTGGGCGTGTGAATCGCATAATGTTCATTTTTCGAGAGTGCAGCCAACTCCTGCAACTTACGGCGAGCTTGTTCCAGGCCGATTACGTAGTCCTTCCATAAATCGGTGCCGTCCGGAAGCCGCTCAAAAATATCGTATTGACGATTCACTAGGCCGCCTTCGCGCAACGTGCCCGGCGTTGCGACTTTTAAGCCAGGAAGCGGGCCGATGTGTATATCACAAGTCGAGGTTTTTTCGCAGTTCCAGGAGAGACAATGGCGAGTTTGCTTTCTTATTGTAAAGCCGTGCGCTGGACAGCACTGTGCTCTTGCCTCGCGCTTGGTAGCGATGTTAAATGTGCGTGTTTCGTTTCGCGGGATTTGAGCTGACGCGGCGCGGAGGATTCATGAAACCTTGGCTGGGTAGAGCGGTGATCATTTCATTGTGCCTGGTGTCTTGCGCGGCCAAGAGCGCGCCCACGCGCATTACGGTGAAGGTGGCCGATGCATACTCGGGGAGCTTTCACCTTTCGGCGTGCGTGGACAATGCGCAGGACCCCGTTTTGGTGGATGAGAGCGGGAACGGGAGGACGTCCGCCTGTCCAATGGAAGGTGACGTGGACATCGTAGTGCTTAAAGCCGGGAATACAATCTATCTGCACGGCGAACAGATAAAGATTGCTAGGGCCGGCGACGGCTTCCCGGTAACCATCAGCGCTGCCATTCCGTAGGGAAGCCGGGCGAAGCGCACGCGCCGATGCGGATGGCGAAGATATACATATAGTAAATTCGCCCAAAGCGCGTTGAAGCTAATTTAGACTTATCTCCAAAGACACAGGGTGAGGTTGAGTCTTGAGAATTCTGCGGGGACTTGTTAGGTTTACGAGTGCCTATCATAGCCCCTTCCGACCTGCGGCCGCAGAATCGCAGGCGCAGCAAACGCATCCAGCTCCGGGTCGCAATCGTGGTGCGTCTGCGCGATGCCGGCAATGTTTCCAAGTCGGAAAAGACCGAAGCGATCATTGTGAATAACCACGGAGCGCTGATCCTGCTGGCCACGGCGGTGAAGCCCAATCAGATAATCCGAGTTGAAAACGTAAGCAGCAGAGAAGAATTGCTCTGCCGCGTGACGAGCCTGGGCGAGACGTTCATGGGCAAGACGCAGGTGGGCGTGGAATTCGTGGTGCCGACTCCCGGATTTTGGCCCGCGCCTCCCAAGCCGAAAAAAGCGGAAACAGTGCCCGCTCCTACCGAGACGAAACCAGCGGGAGCAGGGCCCGCTTCTACGAAGCCTAAAAAAGTGGAGTCAGCGGACGCTCTGAAAAAGTGAAGCATCCCGTAGCAGGCGACGGCCTCTTGTCCCTTTCCTTTTAGCTCGCACTTTTCACTTCGGCTGGCGCAAATCTTCCATAGCTTGTTCCAAGGCGGCGAGGCGCGCTTCGATGGCTTTGACTTCCGCTTGCAGGGCGGCGTTCTCTTCGGTGAGGGCTTGATTCTCGATGGCCAACTGCTGCGTGGCGCCGATGTTCATGCTGAAGAGCTGGTCGTAGTCCACCACGCGGAAGTCGTCCACCTTTTTGCCGAAGACGAAAACTTTGCCGGGCGCTTTTTCCACGCCGGCTAGGATGAAGGTGCGGCCGTCGATTACTGCAGCGACGGGTTTTTCCACGGAGCCCGCGTCCGCGACGATGATTCGCACCATATCGCCGGTAGCGAAGCCGTGCGGCTTGGGCACGGTGAGGGTCAACTCGCGCGTAGCGTCGTTGTAGCGGACGTCGTCGGCCATCGCGTACACGCTGGGGATGAAATCGGTTACGGTGCGTACCGCGTTGGGATAAACCTGCTCCACTTCCTGGGCGATCACGCCGATCTTTGGCTGCTTTCCTTTTTCGACTACATCAATGTAGCGGTAGTCGGTGATTTTTAATTTTTCCAGGGTGTCGAGATCGGAGGCGACGTTGCTGGGGCCGAGGACGTGCTTGATGCGCGCATCGGAAATTGCGTCGACTTCACTCGCCACCAGACGCGCGCTGGCGTAGAGCGAAACTGGAGCGCCGCCCGAGCCGAGCCCGGTAGGAGAGGTGGAGTTTAGATATCCATAATTCCCAAGAGTGACATTCACGCTGGCATTGATTTGCACGGGATAGCTGGGAGTATTTGTCCCCAGGCCCAAGCGCTGATTCACGTTGTCCCAGAAAAAATTGGAAGTGCTGGAAAGAGCTGTTGTTGCCCCAGTGCCGAAAAGGACTTGGCCTTGAGTGAAGGTGGCCGCGCCGGTGCCGCCGTTCGCGACGGGAATCACTGGCGTAGCGGTGACTACGTTGGTGCCGCTGCCGATGAGGTAGCCGGTGAGCGTGGTCGCGCCGGTGCCGCCGTTCGCGACCGGCACAGTGCCGAGCGTGATCGCGGGAGTGGAAGTGCCGGTGGCCACGGTGATGGGCGACGTTGCAGTGACGCTGGTGACTGTGCCGCTGCCTGCGGCTTGCCAGGACGCGGATGTGCCATTCGTGGTGAGGACTTTTGGGCTTTGTCCGGCCTGGCTTGGCAGCAAATTTGTGAGCGCAGCGGCGGCCGTGGTTGTACCGGTGCCGCCATTCGCGATTGCTACAGTGCCAGTGACGTTCGCGGAATTGCCGGCGATGTTGCCGGAGATTGCCGTGCCGGAAATTGTGGCGGAAGCGGTGACGGCGGTAGTGCCGCTGCCGAGCAGATAACCGGTGAGAGTGGTCGCGCCAGTGCCGCCGTTTGTGACCGGCACGGTGCCGAGTGAGATCACAGGAGTGCTAGTGCCGGTGGCCACTGAGACCGGAGCGGTTCCGGTCACGCTGGTTACCGAGCCGGTGGAGTCTGATTCAGCGAGCTGGTTCCAAACGGCGCCGACCGCGTCGTAGACTTCCAAGGATTTTAAGACCGTGTCGTAAACGATCAATCCGTTTGCCGGACCCGCGATTGCGAGGCGCTGCGTTGTGGTCATGCGCGGCGCCAGAAATCCCTGGGTCGTGCTGGCGACATCCAGTTCGGCCGTGGCGCTGGGCGGATCCACGCCGATGCCGACAGATCCGGTGGTGAATACTGCGCTCGTGCCGTCGAGTGTGAAAGGACTGGCTCCGGCCGGGCCCTGCGGCCCGGTCGAACCCGCTGCGCCAGCCGCGCCTGTAGATCCGACGGGACCTTGGGGACCTGCTGATCCGGCGGAGCCTTGTGCGCCTGCAGGCCCGATCGCGCCTGCCTCCGCCATCAGACTCCACGCGTTCGTGTTCAGGTTCGGAGTTGGATTGCTGGGGCCGGCGCTGGCGGCGATGGCTATGTAAGTGGAACCGTTGAAGGTCACCACATCGTTGATGGCGTAGCTCGCGCTGGCATTGAACGCGTTGAGAAAATCGAAGCTGACTCCATTTGTTCCGGCCGCACCTGCGGCTCCGGTCGGACCTTGCGCTCCAGCAGGGCCGGTTGCGCCTGCAACTCCCGCCGAGCCTTGAGATCCCGCGGAGCCAATCAGCGAAATGCCGGCCGGCCAAACTCCGGCAATTTTGGGTCCGAAGATTGTGCTGGTCGCATCATTAATATAGAAATCGCCGTCCACACCGACTGCGGCAGTGGGATCGTTCGCGCCGCTAAGAACGCTGAGGCCGCTCGCGCCCGCGGGGCCCTGCGGACCGACCGGCCCGCCCGACGGGCCTTGCGGTCCGGTCGCGCCGTTCGCTCCCGTGGGTCCAGCCGGGCCGAGCGGGCCTTGAATTCCTTGAGGCCCTGGAATCCCTTGCGGTCCGGGAGGGCCTTGCGCTCCTCCGCCCGATGGAGTGGCGGCAATCCAACTCGTACCGTTGAACGTCAGCACCTGCCCGGCGGAGGGCGCCGAAGCGAAATCAATCGGCGTGCCTTTCAACTTATCCACCGAGATAGTTTGCTGCGTGCCGCTGACGTCGCCTAAGAACGGGCCGATCACGTTCCATGCCGTGCTGGACTGAAGAGCAGGAATCAGCGGAACGTCGGGTGAAAGCGGAAGCCCGTCAGCGATCACGTGGAGATGCAGATTCGCGCGCAGCGTGAGCGAGGCGGGAATGGCCGGCATGCCGGCAGCGCCGAGCACAATGCCGTAGAGCCCGCTGGTCACCGTCAGTGTTTGGGGGCCGGAGGTCCACAATTCGTTTACGCTGGAATCGAGAATCGAAAACACGAACGGCCGCACTCCGGTTACCAGCGTATTGGATTCGACCAAGCGGCCTTCGTATGCCAGCACCGGACTCGGCGCCGGATCCGCGACCTGGGCGGAAAGTTTTCCGCCAGCGAGGCCAAGAATCAAAACCAACGCGAGCACTCGAAACCTAGTGCGCATCTTCAGTCTTCTCTCCTAAAGCCCTGATCCACATTTCCTGCTAATCGCAAACGGTGTTGGAGTTCCGGCACGCGAGCGGAGGGGTGAAGCCGCTGCGCACCTGGATATCACCATTGGCATCCGTTGAAATGACGGAGGGAAAAAGCTGGCCGAGGATTACAGAATTTTGAATCGGGCCGAATGCCTGGTTGGCGCCGGAAGCCTGCACCAGGTCGGGGTTAAGCTCCGCATCGATTTGCGGAGCGGGAAGAACTTCGACCGCGGCCGAACCAGAGAAGATGCCGCCGGGCGCAGAGTTCACCAGAGTCAAGGTGGCGACGATGGTGTAGCTCCCTACCGTGCCGGAAGCGGTGTACACGCCTTCGCTGGAAATCGTTCCGCCGGTTGCGGGAGCGACTGACCAAGTCACGTTTCCTGCCAGCGGGGAACCGGACGTCAATTTTGCGGTAAACGTGGTGCTGGATCCCGCGGCGACTTCAGCAGAAGCGGGACTGACGGAAAGGGCGCGAGGCTGCGGCGGTCCGGCACAACCTGCAATGCCAAAAATGAACCACAAAGCTGCGAGCGCAATCCGGTTGAGCCATACCATTACGGCGTGGCGGAGAGGCGTATAGCTCTGGACATCAATTAGAGCAGGCACAGAAAGTCCAATCTGTAGGGAGAGGGAGAACGACTACAGAAGCCAAGTTATGGAAGGGAATTTCAGTGTGACGGAACGGTGCAGCAGATACCAGCGCGTTCAAAAGCTCGGTGCCTAATAGACTATCGCGGCGCGAAACGTTTGGGCCAGGAACGCCCGATGGGCTGCGGAGCAAAACCTCGTTGGAGTGAACCGCGATTCATTCTGAGATAGGCCTACAACCGAGTGCCCGCGTTGACTTGCTTTTCGTCGCGACCTAAGATGTGCGGTAATGGCGGATTCCTCTTCCCTCATCGGGCAGACCATCTCGCACTACCGCATCGTCGAGAAACTTGGCGGGGGCGGGATGGGTGTGGTTTACAAAGCAGAAGACACGCGGCTGCACCGGTTTGTGGCGCTTAAATTTTTGCCTCCTGACGTCGCACGAGACCCGCACGCGCTGGCCCGCTTTCAACGCGAAGCGCAAGCTGCCTCGGCGCTGAATCATCCCAACATTTGCACCATTCACGATATCGGCGAACAGGACGGACATTCCTTCATCGCCATGGAATTTCTGGAAGGGGTGACGCTGAAGCATCGCATCGATGGGCGCGCGATGCCGCAGGAACTTTTGCTGACGCTGGGAATCGAAATCGCGGACGCGCTGGATGCGGCTCACGCGAAAGGCATCGTTCATCGCGACATCAAGCCTGCCAACATTTTCATCACCAGCCGCGGGATCGCCAAGATTCTGGACTTCGGTTTGGCAAAAGTTTCCGGAAATTCAGAGAGAGGCGGCGAGGCAACCGGGCCGACACAGGATTTGCCGGAGCATCTCACCAGTCCCGGCTCGGCGCTCGGGACCGTGGCGTATATGTCGCCGGAGCAGATCAGCGGTAAGGAACTCGATGCGCGCACCGATTTGTTCTCGTTCGGCGCGGTCCTATACGAGATGGCGACGGGCGCGCTGCCGTTTCGCGGCGACACGTCGGGCCTGATATTCGATGCAATTCTGAATCGCGAGGCGACGCCGGCGGTGCGGCTGAACCCGTCTTTGTCGGCCGATTTGGAGCGCATCATTAATAAGGCGCTGGAAAAGGATCGGGACGTGCGTTACCAGCACGCAGCGGATCTTCGCGCGGACCTGAAGCGGCTGAAACGCGACACGGATTCGGCTCATATTTCCGCTTCTTCGCGCGACGCTGCGCAGCAGCCGACAGCATCCTCAGCGCCAAGCAAGACGTCGCGAACTTACGCGGGCACAGCGGTCGCTGTATTACTTCTGATTGCGCTCGGCTGGGCGGGCTACCACTGGCGCGGCATTTTCCAGCGTGCCGAGAAAAAGCCGCTCACCCAGCGACAACTGACGCACAACCCGCCGGAGAATCGCCTGCTAAATGCAGCCATTTCAGCTGACGGCAAGTATCTTGCCTATGCAGATCCCAAAGGGTTACATCTAACCACGATAGATACCGGAGAGATTCACGACATCGCGCTGCCTGACGAACTGCGAAATGGCCTTTGGTTTGTATCATGGTTCCCGAACGGCGAGAAATTACTGCTCCAGACCGATTCGGACGTTTGGGCGATTTCCGTTTTCGGGGGCGCTCCGCGCAAACTGCGAAGCCGTTCTTGGTCGGCGAGAGTCTCACCCGACGGTTCGTCTATTGCGTTTTCCAGCGGCAGCGAAATATGGGTGACTGGCGCAGACGGAGAAAATCCCAAGAAAATCCTCGCCAGCGAAAAGGAATTGTATTCGGCGCTAGCTTGGTCGCCTGCGGGTGGGCGTATCGCTTATTTGAAATCACAAGGAAAAAGCGAAACTGGCGGCAGCGTTGAAACCGTTTCGCTGGAGGGAGGGCCACCCAGCGTTGTGCTGTCGAATGCCGCGCTGGCGGTGGGCCAAGGCGCTACTCTTCTCTGGGTCCACGGCGGGCGCGTGATGCTTCTCATGGGAGACCCGATTGAGCCGAACGGTACCAGCGCTTCGGAAATCAACGTTGACCCGTGGACCGGAAAGCCGACCGGCGAGTTATCGAAATCAGCGATTTTGGACGGCACTCCCATCAGTGCGAGCGCGGACGGAACCCGGCTCGTTGTGGGCAAGGGCCATGCTCGAGACGACGTGTATGTTGGCGAGCTGAAGGAGAACGGTGCAAGACTTGAGGTCCCCACGCGTTTCACCGTGAGCGAAAGTATCGATTACCCTTCGGCGTGGACGCACGACAGCAAGGGCATATTCTTCGACTCCGATCGCACGGGAAGGCGCCAAATATTCAGGCAACGACTGGATCAGGAGAACGCCGAACCGCTGAGTCAGGGATCCGAGGCTGAAGAGCAAGCGATGATGACCCCGGACGGCGCCTGGATTCTTTGCTGGTCTTCAGTCAATCCAAGCGGAGGGTCGGTTGCTACAACGCACAGTATGATGCGAATACCAACCTCGGGCGGGTCTGCCGAGAAGATTTTGGACGCGGCCGCTGACGACAGTGCCACCGATTTCCGCTGCCCTTCCGGAACTATCGGTTCCTGCGTCTTGAACGGCTGGGAGCAGGGGCAGTTGATCTTCTACTCATTTGATCCGGTCAAAGGAAAAGGAAAGGAACTCGCGCGAACCAAGTTGGCGCGCCCGGGTGACGATCTTGATTGGAGCGTTTCGCCGGACGGGATACGAATCGCCATTGAGACTCCTCAACTTCTAGGCGGTCAGGTTCGCGTCCTTGATACGCGGGGTGGCGCAGAGCGCACCGTGGAGCTTCCGAAGGGATGGGTTATCTGGTCGATGAGCTGGGCAGCAAGTAGTGACGCTCTATTTTTGGGCGCGCAGTCGAAGGAGGGATATTCTCTGGCGCGGCTCGATCTGAACGGAAACTTTCGAGTACTGCTCGATCGAGGAAGGAATCAATGGATTGGCCGCGTTACCGCCGCACCGGACGGCCATTGCCTGGCATTTGCCCAGCAGTCCTTCGAGAACAACGCCTGGCTGCTGGAAAATTTCTGAGCTGCGTCGTTGGCGATGCTCAGTGGGAGGCGGCGGTTTGGCGCAGGAGGACGACGTCGCTGTCGTTGTGAGCGCGAAGCAGGCCGAGGGTTTTGTTGTCGGCGGACCAGTGGAAGTCCGGAATGCGATCGGTTTCAAACTCGGTGACGCGATGGCCGGGTGAGCCGTCCACTGGCGAGACCCACAACGCGAACAAACCCTTGTCGCGAATGTAGTAGCCGATTGTTTTTCCGTCCATGGTGTAACGAATTTCGCCGCCCGCGCGCGGGTCGCGTGGGATTATTTTTACCGGCGCCAGAGTATCGAAATCCAGAATCTTGATGACGATGGGGCCTCCCGTGGTGGGCTGCGTTTGGAAGGCGATATTTTTTCCGTCGGGCGAGATGTTGACGCAGCCGCAAGTGAGCAGCGACTCGGAAAGTTGGGTGGAGGCGCCGCCATCCACCGAGACTTTTTTCGCCAGAAATTTTCCCGCATCGTAGCCGGCGTAAACGAGCCATTTGCCGTCGGGCGAGCACATGGCCGGTTCGTCATCGGTGCCGGTGGTGATCTGCTTGAGGTTTCCGCCGCTGGAGTCCATGCGCCAGATATTTATGGAACTGCTGCCTCCGCGAAACGCGGATGCAAACATGATGTAGCGTCCATGATCGCAGGAGATGGGGCCGAAGGAAGGGAAGTCGTCGTGAAGCAGCGGTGTGCGGTTGCTGCCATCGGCGTTCATGCGGAAAATGCCGTTCTCCTGTTCGACCAGCAAGGTGCCGTCGGGCGCCCAGGCAAACCAATTTGTGGGCGGACGGCTGGCGATGGTGACCGGCTTTCCGGCTTCTTTGCCGTCGTACGGCGCGGTTTGCAGCGTTCCGACGTATTGCGATTGCACTGCTGCGATCGTTTTGCCGTCCGCGGAGAGACTAATGCTCGGATAGGAATTGGTGTCATTCGTGACCGGCCGGTAAACGCCTTGCGGGTAGGAGACGATTCCGATCTGGGTGCGATTGAAATTCGATTCGCGTCCGCTGCCCACCACCAGGATACCGCTTTGGTCCGGCAGCCATTGGGCGATACCCCAATAGCTGTCTGTTTGCTTGAAGACCTGTTTTTCGCCGGTGGAAGAATCGAACATATCGAGCGCAGACAATGCGGCTTGGTTCGCAAGAAGTTCCGTGGCCACGATCAATTTCCCGTCGGGAGACCAGGAAGGCGAGTGCAACCGGGTGTTTTGCTTGGACAGCAGCTTTTCATTCGAGCCATCGGCGTTGGCGATGATCAGGTCGCCTTCGCCTTCGTTGGGCTTCTGGCGGATGAAGACGATGCGGGCGCGGTCCGGCGAGAAGCTGATGTTGCTGTAGATATAGATGTCGTGAATGATGCGCTCCGGGCTGCCGCCCAGCACCGGCGCGCGGTAGAGGCTGGTCACGTCTTTCTCGGCCGTTTCATCCTTGATGAAATAGATCGAATTGCCGTCGGGCGAAAAGCTCAGGCCCCAGTAGCGGTCGTCCGATGGCGGAACGATCTGCGTGTTGCTCTTGGTGGGGACGTTGCGCAGCCACAGGCTTTGCTGGCCGTTCTCGTGCTGCACGTTCAGGATGTAGTTTCCGTCCGGTGAGATGGCCGCGAGCGACGCTTTGCCGGTCTCGGTGACGGGCGTGATTGCGAAACTTTCGAAGGCCGTGGATTTTTTGCGCGAAAGAAATGAATAGACGCCGAAGGCTGCCGCAGCCACGAGCACAAGCACGATTATGGAAGTGATCGCCAATCCCATTTTGTGCTGGCCGGCGACTTGGCGCACGGAGGAGCTAGACGCGGTTTGCACGGACGCTGAAGAACCCGCAGCCACCATTGCGGGCGTAGAGGCCGACGAAAGCGGGAGGATTACGCTGCCGGACGATTGCGCGGCGCTGCTTCCGGAGACGCGTCCGGACGAATCCGTTTCGCGGCGGAGGCGTTTCAGGTCCGCGCGAATTTCGGCGGCGACCTGGTAACGCATCTCGCGGTCTTTCTCCAGCGCCTTCTGCAAAATTTCTTCGAGCTTGGGCGGAATATCCGGATTGATGCGAATGGCCGGGGCCGGCACGCGATTCAGGATGGCTTCAAAGGTGACTCCGGTGGTTTCGCCGCGGAAGGGCATCGCGCCGGTGGCCATTTCGTACAGCACGGTGCCGAAGGAAAAAAGATCGCTGCGCGCGTCGAGTTCCTTGCCGCGAACTTGTTCGGGCGACATGTAGGCGACGGTGCCCACGGCAGTGCCGGGGCTGGTAAACATATCCTGCGAATCGCCTGCGGCGTAGGTCGCAGTTCCTACCGTTTCACCTACGCGTGCGCTGCCCGCGTGCGACGGCAGCAATTTTGCCAGGCCGAAATCGAGAATTTTCGCGTGGCCGCGGCGGGTGACGAAAAGATTGGCGGGCTTGATGTCGCGATGAATGATGCCCTGGGAGTGCGCGGCGTCCAGCGCGTCGGCGATTTCGATGCCGATGTCGAGCAAGCGGTCCATTTCGAGGGGACGGCCGTTCATGGTGTGCTTCAGCGTGGCGCCGTCGAGAAATTCCATGGCGATGAAGGCTTTGCCGTTTTCTTCGCCGATATCGTAGATGGTGCAAATGCTGGGATGGTTCAGCGCGGAGGCGGCTTGCGCTTCTCGCTGAAAACGCCCGAGGGCTTGCTGGTCGCGCGCAACTTCCGCGGGCAAAAATTTCAGCGCCACGAAACGGTGCAGGCGCGTGTCTTCCGCTTTGTAAACCACACCCATGCCGCCGCCACCGAGGCTTTCCACGATGCGGTAATGGGAGATGGTTTGGCCGATCAGGGAGGAGTTGTCAGTCATGCACGCGTGATTTTAGTTTGGAGGAGGGTGCAAGTCAACGGACGGCGGTGGTGCGGCGAGCGTCGCAAGCGCGGGACGCCCCGCCTGCCGTTTGATGGACGACGGTTTTGGCGGCGCGAGAATGCCGGGGGAGGATATACTCGCGGCGTGGGCGCTGCTATTTATCTCGGTACGTCTGCTTTCACGGCTGCGGGGTGGGACACTGCATTTTATCCAGCGGGAATGAAGGCGGCGGATTACCTCAGCTACTACGCCACGAAATTTGGGGCGGTCGAGATTGATTCCACTTTTTATGCCGCGCCTGCGGCTGCCACCGTCACTCGCTGGAGAGATAGAACGCCGGAGGGATTCATCATTGCAGCGAAGGTTCCGCAAGCGATCACGCACGAAAAATGCCTGCTGGAATGCGACGAGGAGTTTGCACAATTCGTCGAAACCATGAGCCTGTTGGGTGACCGGCTGGGGCCGCTGCTGCTTCAGTTCCCGTACTTCAAAGGCGAGGTATTCCAGAGCGGAGTGCAATTCCTGGCGCGGCTGAAGGCATTTTTCAAGAAGCTGCCGAAGGGCAAGAAGTTTGCCATCGAGATACGAAACAAATCGTGGATTAAGCCGCAATTTCTGGACCTGCTTCGGGAGTATAACGTCGCGTTCGTGCTGCAAGACCAATCCTGGATGCCGCGCGCAGCCGAGCTGTTCGAGAAATACGATCCGGTGACGGCGGACTTTACTTACATACGCTGGCTGGGCGATCGCAAGGGAATTGAGATGCTGACGAAGGTTTGGGATAAGACCATCATTGATCGCAGCGGCGAAATGCAGGAGTGGGTGAAATATTGCAGGCAGATCCAGCGCCGCGGAGTGACCATCTACGCGTTTGCGAACAATCATTACGCCGGGCATGGGCCGGGCACGGTGGCGCTGTTCAAGCAACTCTACGGGATTACAGATAGCGTCAGCGCGGCCGTTCCCGCCAGGCAAGCGGATCTTTTCGCCGGGCAGAAAGAAGGAAATGCGGAGTAGGTTCCAGCGCCGAATCTATCGCAAAAAGATGCCAGGTCAAAACCCGCACCCTTCACAATTCGAAGAGTGCGGCACCCGAAAAAGCAGGCGTTCAGCGCGGTTTTTTAAACGGAATTAATTTTTGAAGGCAAAACTGTGAATTTTCGGAGCAGTCCAATCGCGATTACGCCGGCCGATAGTTGAATAATAGTTCCGGGCTCCGGTACCGGCATGACGGGAACGGTAGTCGATGGCGGGGTGCCGGGTGGCGTGCCCGGAGGGCTCATTGAGCCGCCAGAGCCTGAAGCGCCCGTTGTGACGCCGCCGGAAGATGGGCTAATCTCGACCGCGAGTGCAGGGGAATCGACCGGCGGGGCCAGCAACGATTCAAGCGGAAGGGTTTCGGTTGGGATAACGGGCGCCGCAGAATTCACGGGGGTATCGAGCGCTTCCTCTGTCGGTTCGGTAAAAGGCTGACTTGTGTCCGGAATTACGTCGGCAGCGAGATTTCCGCATCTGGTACGGGCCATGAGTACACCGTCGGTAATTACGGTTTCGCCTTTTGCAAGATTCATTCTTCTTTTTGTCCAGTAAATATGGCCGCCAATACGGTAAGAAACATGAAGCAGCCGCGCGCGATCCAATCGAACCACATGCGAATTCGCTATTTGGAAACCGCTGTAGTGGGAGGCAACGACCGGATCGTGCGCCATTGCGTCCTTCAATTCTGCCACGCTGCTGACCCCGCCAGGGATGACCGAATAAGGATAAACAGCGCGAAGCAATTTGTTAGGAGCCGGGCTCAAGAACTCAGGCGATTGAAAATCGGCTATTTGATGGGATTGCTGAATTTTATGATTGCCGAGCAATGGCGACACTACGAGTCCACCGGCGAGGGCGGTGAACAATAACAAGGCTAAGAGGTGTACCGGAATGGGTCGCGTCGATTGTTTCAGTCTTGAAATTGTCATTTTCATAAGGTTGTGAAAGGCGAGAGCGACAAGTTGAGTCGCTCGCACTGAAGAAGAGCACTTGGACGCCCAATGACAAATGATAAGGGCAATCGGAATAGGGGCTGGTGGTCTGCGCAACCTCTACATTCAGCACTAAAGACTCCTCATAAGGGAAAAGTTTAGCCTGCTCCAAATTGGAACATCGCGCAGTCGTCCGTCCTAGTCTGCAGACTGCCCGGGGAGACGCCCTTCGACTGCGCTCAGGGCAAGCCGACGCTACGAAAAGCGTGCCGCGGTTTTAGCGTAAACGGGTCGGCCACCCACGTTAAGAGTGAGGACTTTCTAGCTGGAGCGGTGCTAAGACGGGAATGAGTCGTCGTCGATTTTGGGATCCGCGTCAGGGATTTCGTCGCCTTTCACAATTGAAGTGAGCAAATCGCGCGCGGCGGATGCGTCATCCTCGCGCACTAGGATTTTAAATCCTGCGCCGGACCACGCGAGGTGTTCGCGCATTCGTCCGGCCGTGTCACCCTGGATGATGGCGGGGATGCCGGCTTCTTCGAGCGCACCCTTGGCTAACTCCGCCTCGAAGGGGCTGCCGCACGACTGCACGACAATAAGCTTAGCGTCCTGCATAGTTAGTATTATATGCGCGGACAGCTCAACGCGCCGCAGTTCCGAGTTACAATCCATCCATGGGGGACCGCAATCCACTGGCAGGCATCGTTCCGCGGGTTGTGTAATGGCGCTTAGTCTGGCTCGGAACCGTGCGTCTCCGTTTGAGTCGCTGTGCGCGTGGTAGTATGACGCCTATCGTGGGGAAGGAAGGCGGCGGGGCAGGAGGATAAGGATGTCGGGAACGGAATCCGTGCCGGTGACGCTGGGAGCTTCGCTCCCAAGTTCCGCGTCGGCCGTGCCAGCCACCAAGGTTACTTCGCGGCACTCTGCGCTCGTTCGCGTCACTCACTGGATCGCCACGCTGTGCTTTTTTGCTCTGCTTGTGAGCGGAATTGAAATTGTGGTCTCTCACCCGCGCTTTTATTGGGGCGAAGCGGGGAATGTGTTGACCAAACCGTTGTTCCAACTGCATATCCCTTCCTCCAGATCAAAGGTGCAGACCGGTTACGGCTACGTGCTGCCGGACCAGAACGGCTGGAGCCGGTATCTCCATTTCCAGGCGGCCTGGATTGTGGTACTGACCGGCTTACTGTACGTAATTTCCTTTTTGTTCACCGGGCATTTGCGAAAAGACTTGCTGCCGGGTAAGGGCGATCTTTCGTGGCGGGCGTTTTCGAGCGCAATCGCTAAACATGCGCGCTTCGAGCGGCCGAGCGCGGAGGAAGCCTGGTCATATAACGTGCTGCAGCGGCTCAGCTATTTGTTCGTAATCTTCGTTCTGTTTCCCTTGGTAATCTGGACGGGGTTGGCGATGTCTCCCGGCTTTGTATCCGCGTTTCCGGAGACGGTCACGGTGTTTGGCGGGCAGCAATCCGCGCGCACGATTCACTTCTTTGTTACGCTGGCTCTGGTGCTGTTTCTGGTGGTCCACGTGGTGATGATTTGTGTGGCCGGATTCAGGAGCCGCATGCGGGCGATGATCACGGGCCGGGCCGACGGTAAAAATATGGAGCGCACATGACCGACATTTCACGCCGCAAACTGATCTTGGGCGGACTCGCAACCGCGGCGGGCGTGTCGGCGCTGGGCGTGGCCGCGCGCATCGCGCAAAAGTATGGGTTGGTCCCGCCCGATCACGGCGGTATCTACGGACTCGGCGAAACGCTGACCTACGCTTCGCAACGGCTGCTGACGCGGCACTCGTTAGCCCGTGAGTTTTCTCGCAGCCAGATTTCAAACCCTCCGTTCGCGAACGAAATCGCACCGCTGAATGATGCATACAAACGGCTGCAGGCCGGAGGATTCGCAGATTGGCGGCTCACCGTGGACGGCATGGTGGAGCGGCCCGCTTCGTTTTCGCTTGATCAGCTTAAAAGCTACCCGCGTCGCAGCCAGATTACGCATCTGGCGTGTGAAGAGGGCTGGTCATACATAGCCGAGTGGATCGGCGTGCCACTCTCGCACGTTCTGGATGTCGTGGGAGTCAAGCCGCAAGCAAGATACGTTGCCTACTTCTCGATCGAACCCGACTGGTGGGACAGCGTTGATATGGCCGATGCATTGCATCCACAGACTTTTCTCGCCTATGGAATGAACGGCAATGAACTTCCCGTGGGGAACGGCGGGCCGCTGCGCATGCGTGTTCCGCGCCATCTCGGGTACAAGAGCGTGAAATTCGTCACGCACCTCACGGTCACCGACAGCATGAAAGGCTTCGGCCAGGGTCTAGGCTCCGCGGCTCCGGAAGGCGGCTACTCCTGGTACGCCGGCATCTGACCCGCCTCGGCCACCCGCCAGACGAAGAATTCAAAAGCGCGAAGTCAAAACCCGAACCTTTTCTGCACGAACCGCAGAAAAGATTCGGCACCCCGCGAGCTACAATCGTGCTTTGGCAAACTCTGGTGCCGCGCGGAAAGGTTGGCCGCCCGCCATAGGGTCAAAAGAGCCGGCGAGACGCCGGCGCTACGAAAAGCGGACTTTGGTGTGGCGTGAAAGAGCTGGCCACCCATCTAAGCGTTCAGCGCGGAAGGCTTGGCCGGCCGAGTCTTTTGATCGTTGCTATGGCGACGAATACGGCTCCGAATGCAATACAGATAGAGCCCAGCAGAAATTTCCCCGTGCACACGCACACAATTCCGGCAAAGAAAAACATGATTGCTGCGTACGTAGACATATGTTTCCTGAAAGTCATCTGAAAACCTTACCATGGCTAAATTTCAAAGCGAGCGCAGATAGGCCAGAAAGATGCGGGATTGACGAAGTGTTCGATACCATTGATAATCACGAAGCTCCGGATCTTCTGTGCGTGAATGTGGCGGCTATGGTCCGGCAGAACGCGAATGGCAATCCTCAGAAGAGCCTTCTTTGTAATCGCAATCGTTATCGTAATCGTCACCGGCGCCGCACTGCTTGGCATTCACCTGGTTAGAAGCGGCGTTACCCCCGCGACCGTGGTACGGCTGTGGCCCGGCGATGCGCCCGGGAGCCTGGGGACCGGGGATGCGGATACGCCCACGATTTCGGTTTTCCTCCCGGCACGATGGCACGCGGGCGATGCCGGCATGGTGATTTGTCCAGGAGGCGCGTACCGCATGCTGCAGTCGTCGTACGAAGGCGACGACATCGCGCGATGGCTGAATTCCTTCGGCGTGGCCGGCTTCGTTCTGAAGTATCGCATTGCTCCGCGCTACCGCTATCCGGCGCCGCTCCTCGACGCTCAACGAGCCGTTCGATACGTGCGCTATCACGCCGCGGAGTTCGGCATCCGGCCGGACCGTGTCGGCATCATCGGTTTTTCCGCGGGCGGACATCTGGCCTCCACGGTCATCACGCATTTCCCGAACGATAATCCCGACGCGTCCGATCCGGTGGACCGCGTGTCCAGCCGTCCGGACTTCGCGATTCTGGCCTACCCGATTGTGACTTTTCGAGCTCCGTGGACGCATCAGGAGTCGGTCCACAATCTCCTGGGTCCGAATCCGGATCCCGCGCTCATTGATGAGCTGTCCAACGAACTTCACGTCACCCGCGACACACCCCCGACGTTTTTATTCCACAGCGGGCAGGACACAGCGGTGCCTCCGGAGAATAGCCTGATGTTCTACGAGGCGCTTCGAAAGGCCGGAGTACCCGCCGAACTGCATATCTACGCCGAGGGCCGGCACGGAGTTGGTCTGGCGAACGGCCACGGGAACGCGCCGCGTGTCCCGAGGCTGCTGTCGTGGCCGTTGCTGGCGGAAGAATGGCTGGAAAACCGGTGGACTCCCGAACGCCGCTGGTCATTTTCGCGATTGTTCCGTCTATAAATCCGATCTCGCCGAGAATTTATCTCGTACGTAGGCAATTCCGCTTATGACGCAGATACCCAACGCGCAAAAAACAAATTGCAGCAGCGGACCGCCATCGAGGCGCTTGAGTAGCAGATTCAACGTGATTGCCAACACCACGGTTATCGAGTAAATCAGCAGGGAGTGACGGCCGCCCGTGATCGCAAGGCGGGCGATTCGCGATTCGAGCCATTTTCGGCGGTCCCACGGGATGGCGATGATCAGGATTACCAGACTGAGAAAATGTACGAGCCGGAAGGGCGCAAGGTGGGGCTTGCCGGCGTTAGGAGCAAGCAGGCGCGCGGAAAACGGTATAAGGTGGAAAAGCCAGTGTTGCAACGGACCGATCAGGGTCGCCGATTTCAGCAAGAAAGAAGCCACGACGACCACAATCGCGAGCCATAGGACTGTGCGCGATTTCACTCTCCGCTTCACATCGGGCCAGTACATTTTCGAGGCTGTGCCCAAGACCAAAAGGAACTGCCAGGCCAACGGCTGGTAGTACCACGCTTCGCGCATGACCTGAAGATCGCCCACCCGAAACTGCGCAACGCACCATAGAGCGAACGAGCTCGCTAGAAACCATACCGGCCAGCGGCGCAGCGCAACGACTGCGATCAGCGCCACCGGGGAGAGCACCAGATACAAAGGAAGAAGCGCAAAGTCGTTGGGACTATACAGCAGCAAGAGAGTCCGCACGAGATAGCGCGCGGGTTGCCCCATCCAGAAGTAGAGGGCAGGCTCGTTCAGGCGCAGACCGCGCGACGCGAAAGCTCCGAGGACGGCAAAGCCGGCCGCCATGGTTGCAAGCTGAGCTGCGTAGATTTTTGCTTCCCTCTTGCCTAGCTTGCCGAGTGCGGCGGTGATACCACCGGACTGGAATGCGCGCTCGTACATCCCGGCATTTACGTAACCGGATAGAAACACGAAGATCTCGGCGAAGTCGCTAAAACCGAACTGAGCCAGGGTGAAGTGCGACCATACGTTTGGCTGAAGATGATCGACGAACAGGATCCACAATCCCAGCCCGCGGAAAAAGTCCACGGCCTGGTTACGGTTCCCGCCGCTCCTCACTGCCAGATGTGATGTCGTCTCGTCTTTCATAAACGATGTACTCACCCTGTTCCAGAACGCGCCGATACTCGTTGCCAAGGGTATTGCGAATATGATCGAACGCGGCAGGCTCGCGGCGCGCGGAGTTCTCGGCCCAGGCGCGGTACCAACCCGACGTCACGATAAATCTAGGCTTCAGGTGTGTGTAGAAGCCAAGGCGAACGTCATCGGACAGGGAAGCGCCGAAGCCCAAAACATAGCCGAGTTCCGCGGGCGCGATGACACTGTCCTCCGGTGCGAGATTGGCCTGAATCCAATGAGCGACCGGCAGGAACTCAGTGCGCAAGGGATTTTTTACGAAGTGGTGAAATACGCCCGCGCACTGAATACCGATTGCAATCGTCAACGCGGCGCAGAGCGGCATGCGCATGGAGCGCCGCTGCCAAAATTCGCCGACGGAGATCGCCGCGAGGGCCGCCAGAAAGGGAAGCGAGTACACCAGATAGTGTTGAAACTTCATTCCTTCAAATAGGGCCATGAGTAGAAACACCGTCAAGGCGGAAGACGCCAGAATGCGCACGCCTGGTTCGCTCCTGAGCTTTTTGTTGAGTAGCGCAAAGCAAGCGGCCGAGGCGCAGAGGGCCAGCCACACCGCCGAACCCGCTCCCTTTATGGTGTTCAATTCGCCGAAGCCGAAGGGAAGCAGGTATCGCAGCTTGAGCTCCATCCAGAGCGCACGCCACGGTGCAGTGATCCCGCTGAAGCGCGCGCGTGGAAGGTATTCGCCGGCGAAGCCCGAGACGTTTCCGAAGAACTGCGAGCGGAAATCCGCCGGCGCCTGCGCGATGTACAGACCCCAAAGTCCTGCGCCGATCAAATACGGCATGCACGAAATCGCGGCGTCGGCGAGAGTCAGGCGTGGCTGCGCCGCAGGTCGCAGCGAGTACAGAATCGTCACCACCAGCGCGGCCGCAAACAAAACCCCTGAGGGATGCGTGAAAATCGCGGCAGCAGCAAGCGAATTGCTTGTCACCAGCGCCGCGCGCAACGACCGGCGGCGAATTTGCAGAAACGCAGCAATGGCCGACGCGCCCAGGGCCGCGGCCATCATGTCCATTCGCCCGTTCGCAGCCGCATTCAGGAAATTGCGCTCAAAGCCGATGATGAGACAGGCGATCAGCGCGGCTGAGTACTTTCCCGAGAGCCGCAGGACAATGACGAACCACGACAGCAACGCCAGCACACCGAATAGAACGGACAGCAGACGTTGGCGGAAAAGACTGAACCCCACCACCTTGTACCAGCCGGCCTGCGCCAATAGATCCAACGGCATCATCCAGTAAGTGTGCCGCTCGATTCCCGCCAGCCAAGTCCCTCTCGACGCGAGTACCGTGGTTCCCATATATCCGTGCGTCGCAAGGTTGACTGCCGGGATCGCGCACCAAGCCTCGTTCGACCAAGGCGCGTTGCTGACTGCCAGACTTAGCGCGAGCGCGGTCCAGGCGATGAGAATGGCGGCGAGGGCCACGACGATTGCCCGAGGCATGCTGCTCATGGCCGGTTCCTCAACCGGGAGAACCGGGGACTGCTGCTGGGAATAGACCAGCCGTGTTGATCGCAGCGCGCAACGATTTCGCGAGCGCTGACGATGGGGTTCGGCTGCGTCAAGCGATACAGAATGCAGAGTGTTCGGTCCGGCTCATAACCCGCCAGATCGGCCGGCAGTGTCTCGAAGCGTTCCACCAGCAAAGCAATCTCCTCCGCCATCGTCTTTCCGGGCGGAATGCGAAATTCGAAATCGTGCGGGAGCGCAATTCTGGAAGTGCACAGGCCGCTTCGGATCTTGTTGAACTGGACGCCTTCCAAGGTGATGAACATGAGCAACGGAGCATAGAATGCGATCGCTCGCCAGAACGGTCTCCGGCTGGGCGCCATATTCAGCAGAAGCGCTGCGAATATCCCCAGGCAAACGACCAGCGGAATCGCGCGCCTGACGCCGGTTACATTTCCTGCCACTGCATACATTCCCACCACGCCGGCTGAAACAACGAGCAGCGGCCAGCATCGGGACGGCTGGCGAACACTCATGACGACCAATCCTGCCAGGGCTGCCAGTCCCATTACAATTCCGCCGAGCGCGGCCGCGCCGTCGCTGAAAAAGTAATAACTTCCACCCTGCACGAAGAGTTCCCGAAACAGACCAGCAAGACGGTCCGCAGCGCCCGCGATGAGTGGCCGGCCTCCTCCACCAATCCAAAGACTTTGGATGTTCGTCCACCAGAAAATGGGGAAGGCCAGCACCGCGGCGGCAACGGCGCCTCCGGCAATCACAGCACCCCGCAGCTTCGGCGTTTGTAAGCGCGGCAATTGATGGATAAGAACGGCCGGCAGGAAGGCCAATCCGGAACCATAACAGCCGGCGGCGAGACAAACGGCGACACAGCTTGCGACAATACACAGCGGGCTCTCAAATAGGGCGAGCCATAGCGCAAGGAACCCCAGAGGTGTTTCGAGACCAACGTCCACGCCGAACCATGAGAAACAAATTACACCGGGAAGCAGGCCGATAGAGAGCGCAGCCGCGAACGCCCGCGGTCCCGAAAATGAAAACCGCCGCATGAGATAGAGGTACACCAGCGGAGTCAGCAAGGCCATAATCGCCGCCTTGGCGAAGCGGCCGAAGAATAATGTTGGAACGAAGTGGCCCGCCCACAGAAACAGCACATACGCGTAAAAACCGGTGGCCCACACGTGATGCTGCAGCCGCAAAGAGAGAAAAGTCGGATTGACGAAACCGACGCTGGCCTCCTCTTTCATTAGCAGTCCCTGGCGGTTTGCTGCAAATACCAGCGCGAGAATCAGCAGTAGTTGAATGAAGTACAACAGGGCGGCCGCAACGGATTGCTTTTCCAGGAACGGTGTCCGTGGCGCGAGTAAGGGGCCCTCGGTAGCGCTGGCAGCGATTCCGGACATTGAGATTTCCGACGTTAACACGCTCTTTGCGTGCAGGGGTCGCCTTCAGGCACACGCAGTACTCTTCAAGACAACACGAACGGCTTCTAAACACCCGGCGACATGGCGCTACAGGAGTACATCTGAACCGTGTGATTGCCGTGAGCCAAGCGGCTCACGATCGGCTTGCACGGTATTTATATACAGTCCATCGCGGAGGTTCCATTGTGTTGCATGGCCCCGTACGTGTCATTGTCCGCGAGGTCTGAGCGGAGTTTCTATATCAGCCTGGTGCTCGCCGAGGGTGGAGTCTTCGGATATGATGGCGGACCGTGACACTGAAGACGGAATCCGAGGCGGGGGCGCGCAGGCGGGCGGTGCGCGACATTTTGATTTACGGGGTGTGCGGCGGGTTGTTGATTGCGGCGCTGAAGCTGACAGAGTATCGCTTTCTGGTGGTCGAGCATTCAGTGGAGATTTACGGCGGGCTGATCGCGGCGTTGTTTGCGGGGTTGGGGATTTGGCTGGGGCTGACGCTGACGCGGAAGAAGCCGGAGGTGATCATCAAGGAAGTTGAGGTGCCGGCCGGCGGGCCGTTCGTGGTGGACCAGGCGCGAGTGAGCAAACTCGCCATCACGCCGCGCGAACTGGAGATTCTGGGGCTGATCGCCGGGGGGTTGAGCAACCGGGAGATTGCCGCGCGGTTGTTCGTCAGCGAGAACACGGTGAAGACACACTCCAGCCGCGTTTTCGATAAACTTGGCGCGAAGCGCAGGACGCAAGCGGTGCAATTGGGCAAGGAATTCGGCTTGATACCGTGAATGGGGCGAGCCCAAGTCCGCGGCGCTACATTGTAGGCTGAAAACTCTAGGGGCAAAGTCAAAAGAGCCGGCGGGACGCCGGCGCTACGAAAAGCAAAGTCTCGGCCACCCGCCAAAACTCGCAAACGATAAACGTTCACTTCGGTGGTAGAGTCGGCCAACTGCTCGCTCCGGGGACGGCCTGCCCCGGCAGGCAGGCCCGTCCCGGCGGGCAAGCTCTTGAAAGCGGAAAGCTCACTCCAAAGCATGATTTGTGACCTTGCGGGCCAAAATCACCCGAAAGGATGACGACAATATCGCGGGAGGCGGCTAGATTGCGCCAGTCGTCAATCTTCAAATATCGGAGGATACGAAAGTGAAAAAGACGGTCATTACGTTCGGGTTGATTTCCGGTGTTATTTCGTCGGCGCTGATGGTTTGCTTCATTCCGTTCTACCACCAGATTGGGAACAACCGGGCTTTGATTCTTGGGTATACGTCCATTGTGTTGTCGTTCCTGCTGGTGTATTTCGGCATTCGGTCGTATCGGGATAACGTGGCGGATGGCCAAGTCAGCTTTGCGAAGGCATTTGGCGTGGGGATCTGCATCACGCTGATATCGTGCGTGTTCTACGTGGCGACGTGGGAAGTTTTGGAGCGCACGGTTTTTCCGGACTTTATGGATCAGTATGCAGCGACCATAATTGCCAAGACGCAGGCGTCGGGCGCGAGCGCGCAAGTGGTGCAGGCGAAAATCGATGAGATGCAGCGGATGAAAGTGATGTACGCGAATCCGTTTTACAATGTGCTGTACACCTTTATCGAGCCGTTCCCGGTGGGATTGGTGATCACGTTGATTTCGGCAGCGGTTCTGAGGAGAAAGACGCGGCCGGAATCGGCGCAGACTGCCGCGATGGCGTGACGCACAGCCAATCCCGGCGCTGTGATGCTTGAAGTATTCATGAATCAGAAAAGTCTGTGCGATTGGGACGATTATAAACTGAAGCTCTGCATTCCTATTAACGGATAAAAATTTACTTAAGAGAGAGGAGAAAAATGGCAAAAGTCACTGGAATTGGCGGCGTATTCATTAAAGCGAAAACGGACGAGAAAGCGCTCGGCGAATGGTACAAGAAGAATCTCGGCATCAAGCTGGAGGACTGGGGAGGCTGCGCCCTGGAGTGGACCGAGGACAAAGCAGAGGATAAGGGTGCTACGGCATGGGTTGTCGCAGAGCCGGGGACGAAATGGTTCAGCCCGAGTGAATCGAGTTTCATGATCAACTATCGAATCGACAATATGGACGAAATGATCGCGCAACTAAAGAAGGGCGGCGTTGCGATCCAGAAGGGCCCCGAATACCACGAGAACGGGAGTTTTGCCTGGGTAATAGACCCCGAAGGAAACAAAGTCGAATTGTGGGAACCGAAGCTCTGGGACGAAAAAAACAAGAGGCCCTAGGTAAGGGCAGTGGGTCAGTTTGAATTCCAAAGGACCTCAGAAAGTAACCCGCTATGTGGCGGGGGAGACTGAGCGGATTTGAAGGGCGGCATCGCTGAGGCCGAAAAGCTATCCGCTAATCGCACTAAAACAATAGCCTTAGAAGCTACAAAAGCATGCTGGAAGAAGTAACTCACGCTCTTTGTTCCGCTTTTTTTCTCTTGACATGTTATATTCCCTATATGTAATATAACATGCATGGTATATGAGATAGAGCGAACCGACGAATTCACCGAATGGTGGGAGGGTCTTAGCCAAAAAGAACAGATAGAAGTCGCTAAGATCGTCGGTTTACTTGTGGAAAAAGGCCCAGATTTGAAAAGGCCCTATGCGGGTAAAATCGAAGGCTCGAAGAAGATTCCCAATCTGAAGGAACTGATTATTCAATTTGCGGGAGACCCTTATCGAGTGTTCTTCATGTTCGATGAGCGTAGAGTCGGCATTCTTTTGCTTGGTGCAAAAAAGTCCGGCGGCAAAAAGGCCGAAGCCGCATGGTACAAGGCAAGAATCGTCGAAGTTGAACCAATTTACGAACAGTATGTCGCAGAACTTAAAAAAGAGGGGTTGATATAAAACATGACTGGACACAGATCATTTTCCGAACTAGTTGTAAAAATGCCTCGCAAAGCGCAAGAGGAAATTAAGCGCGGAACAGCTAAGATTCTTGCCGAAATGGAGCTAGCTGAGTTACGCGAAGCGTTAGAGATTCGACAGACAGACCTTGCCCAAAAGCTTAAAACCACACAGGCTGCGGTCTCGCGCCTTGAACGCCGAGGCAATGTGACTATCGGAAGCCTGAAAGACTACATTGAGGCACTTGGAGGAAGGCTTGAACTGAATGCTGTTCTTCCCGGTCACACTGTAAAGATCACCCATGCGTTCAAAGAAAACGCCGATGTCACTCATCCCAAAGGAAAGAGTTCAAGCTCGATTCAACGCAAGAGAAAAGTATCTCAAGCACGCATCGCTCGTCGGGTATACGCATAAAAGTACTTGCTCGTCTCGGTCCCTGAAATGAGGACACCATACCGGGGAAAATGTAGTTAGAACTGCCGAATGCCGCCTTCATAAGAATCGGAGTAACTTTAGCCACACCAAATTCTTCTAATTGACGACGCACATCCTCTATACATCTTGACTAGCGGGCAGATTTCAAACTGACCCACTACCTAGGTAAGAGAGCCGGCGAGACGCCGGCGCTACGAAAATCGGACAATGGCCGTTCGAAGGGTGTTGCGAACTTTGAGAGTTGAGAGTCCGGCGTGGGATGCGGGAAGCTGCGCCGTCGGATGCTCCGATCCGATTGGTCTTCAGCGCTCACCGGGCTTGCGGCGGAACGAAAGGATTATTAGCTAATTGGGACCCTGGTGGGCCGAAGGCGGGGTGAGACCCTTGATTCTGGATATAGTCAGATGAGGAGATTCTTATCATGCTACGCCCGCGTCGAGGTGCCCAGGGAATTTTGCCGCTCTATTTTCAGGGCTTGCTGCGCATCCTCAAGCGTTTTGTATCGCCTGGCGCTGCAGCGTTAGGGTCCGCCGAGCGCGGCGATAGCAATTGCGCGCAGGACCATTCCGCATTGGAACATCGAGGCAGCGTTCGTGTGGCGAGCGGTGTGGCTGCCATCATCGCTCTGCTAAGTATGTGGGCGTGCAACGGTGGATTTGAAGGCGCCAGGCCACAGCCTCCTCTGATCATCACGAATCCGGCCAGTCTGACGGTGGAAGTGGGGCAGACCGCAACGTTTAGCGTGACGGCGACGGGCGCGGGAACACTGACCTATCAGTGGTACAAGAATGGAGTGGCGATCAGCGGCGCCACGTCAAGCAGCTACACCACGCCGCCCGCCGTGTTGGGCGATAGCGGTTCGGTTTTCACCGTGACCGTTTCAAACGCAATCGGAACGGTAACAAGTTTAGGCGCGACGCTGACTGTGCAGGTCCCGCTAGCCAGAAGCCTGGTTCCGAGTTCGGCAACGCCGCCTTATAACTCGTCCGTAACGCTGGTTCCCACGTTCTCGGGCGGAACGGGTGTTATCGGCTCGATGGGTGTTGGGAGTTCGGATATTACGGCGTCGGCCGTGAGCGGCGGGTCTTATCCGACTCCACTTTTGACTTCCGCAAAAACCTACACGCTGACGGTTAGGGATTCCAAAGGGAACGTTGCTTCCACCACATGTTTGGTCACCCCAACGATGGTGACGATTACTCCGATTGTGCCGGCGAATCAGACTTTCGCGCCGGGACTAATTACTTTTACTGCTACGGCAAGCGGCGGCCTGACGAACAACTTAGTCTGGAGCGCGAGCGTGGGGACCTTCAGCGGAAACGTATGGACTTCCCCTACCGTTGTGGGCACCTACACCATCACGGCCACGAGCGTGGACGAACCATCAGTGTTCGTCACAACCACGGCTTCGATCAGCGCTCCGGTGATTGTGACTCAACCGGCTAGCCAGCACGTTTGCACCGGGGGGAGCATCGTGCTCAGTGTGACGGCTACGTACGCGGCCAGCTATCAATGGAGCCTGAATAGCGTGCCGATTACGGGAGCCACGAGCGCGACCTACACCATTCCGTCGGCCGCCGCGGGCAATGCGGGAAATTACAGCGTCACGGTGACGAATGGAGCGGGAAGCGTGACTTCGAATTTTGCGGTGGTGGCGGTGGGATCGACGATCACGTCGAACCCCGCGAATCTTACGGTACTTCCCACGCAGACGGCTATGTTTGCGGTAGCGGCGCAAGGGCTGCCCCCGTTCACGTATCAGTGGTATCTAATCGCTTCAGGCGCGACGAGCGGAACGGCGATCACCGGCGCAACATCCAGCACGTACATCACGCCGGCGGTGGACACGACTTACAACGGCGATCAGTACTACGCGACGGTCACGGATTCCTGCGCGGGTGCTCCGCTTACCAGCACTGCGGCGACGCTGACTGTGGTGGCGGGAAATGCTGCGCCGACGATCGTTACTCAGCCTGTTGGTGAAAGCGTTCCGCCAGGAGACACGACAACGTTTACGGTGGTGGCTTCCGGCACGCCTGCGCTTGCGTATCAGTGGTACGTGATTCCCGCCGGACAAACGACGGGAGTTTTGGTATCGGGAGCCACTGCCGCCAGCTACACGGTGCCGGGCGCGGATACCGCGGTCAGCAACGATCAGGATCAGTACTACGTGGTGGTAACCAACAATTACGGGCAGGCAGTTTCCCAGCCCGCGCCGCTTGCGGTTGGCGATGGGATTCTGATCACCCAACAACCTGTCACTCAATACGTCATCGTGGGCGCATCCGCGACGTTTCAAGTGACGGCGGTTTCCGATCTTCCGTTGACCTATCAATGGTTCGAAGCCGCGCCGGGAAGTTCGTCATTCACTGCGATTCCTGGAGCGACCGGCTCGACGTTCACACAGAGTGACGCGACTCTCGCAGAGTCCGGTTCCGTTTTTTATGTGGTGGTGAGCAACGGAAGCACCACGTCCGTGGTCAGCGTCTCGGCAGGTCTTTTTGTAGGACCTTTGTCGGTCCCGGGGAATCTCTGCGATACGAATTGGTCGCCGCTAGGCGATACAACGCCCGGCGGACCGGCATGCAGTTTCCAATTGACGCCCGCGGCAACCGATCAGTTGGGCGAAATTGTGTGGCCTGACCTGATCTCCACCGGCGACATTCAACTCAGCTTCACCATGACGCTCAGCAACCCGAGTCCTACTCCGGCCGATGGTTTTACGTTGGTCTTTGGCGATCCTTCGACTGGAGCAACGACTACGAGCTTAGGGACACAGGGCATGGGACTGGGCGCGAGCGGAATTCCAGGGAGCTTATTCGGCTTTGACACCTATCACAACGCGGGCGACCCAATGGTTCCTTACGTAGGCGTGGGAAGAAGCGACGCGGGACTTTTCGAGAACCCGTGGTTCAACGTCAACACCAGCATTCCGACGCTGGTCGCGGTTAGCCAGTCAATTTCACACGACTACACCATAACAATTATTCAGGGGCAGATGACCGTGACGCTGGACGGAGTGCAGGTGATGTCCGGGAGTGTGGCGCTTCCAGCCGTGGCTTACATGTATTTCACCGCGTCCACCGGGGGATCTTTCGAGCAAGCGGTGATCAGCAACGTGACATGCAGCATTTCCGTGCCGTCCAATTAATGAAGCGGGCTTGAGGAGAATTGCGAATGCGATCGTTTGTACTGGCAATTATTTTATTATTCGCAGGGGCAAGCGCGGCCGTGGCCCAGGAGTCGTATCGCGGAGACGCTGCGGCGACTTACGAATGGGTGCACGCGAATGCTGGTCCCGGGCAGTGCGGCTGTTTCGGGCTGAACGGCGGCGGAATTTCGGGCTCGTGGAATTTTCACGGCCCCTGGTCCGCGGTGGTGGATATCAGCGCCGGGTACGCAGGCAGCGCGCCGACGGCGGGAAGCTCGTTGACCTTAACCTCGTATATGGCCGGGGCGCGTTACAAAATTCGGCAACCCTGGCTGGAGGGGAAACGTAAACCAGAGCCCTTTGCCCAAGTGCTGCTGGGTGGCGCTCACGCCGGAGGCGGCGTGGCAGGAGTAGGCGAGGGCTTTTCGTTTGCTGCTCGCATCGGCGGGGGCATTGATGTGCCGTTGAATTCGCGGTTCGCGGTGCGAGTGATTCAGATCGATTATTATCTGACCAACTTTACAAACTCCACGAACGACCACCAAAACAATTTGTTGGTGGGCGCCGGCTTTGTGTTTCATTGGTCCCGGTAAGAATAATCGTGATGCCCTAAAGTCTCAGCCGAGTCGTTCAGCTTCTCCCTAGCTGAGCGGGGCGTTTGAAATAGCAGAGAAACGTTTCACGTCCTCCTCAGGGCAAGTTTCCGATTACTCCCGTTTCACCGACGACTGGAAGGCGGCACGATACCGTTCATTCGCAGATATTCCACCATCTGGCCGTAGTGGTTGCTGGAGTGAGCCACCACGTCGACGGCGAGTTGAAGGCGGTTCTTCTGACCGATACTTGGAGAAGTGGCCAGGGGTTCCAGCATGTTTCCTTCATTAATGGAAGCGATAGCTCGATGCAGCACTGCGAAGGAGCCTTTGACATATTCCATAATCTGGGGCTTTGATTGCACGGTGTCGGGACCAGTCTCGGACATCTGGTCGGGAGTGGGAGTTTCGTTGAGGATATATGCGGCCATGCGGTAATTGTTGGCGGCCAAGTGTTTGACCTGCTGGGCGAAAGTGCGGACGCCTGTAAACTGGCCTGCGGTTGGCGCAAAAGAATATTTTTCCGCGGGCATGGCATCGGCGGCCGGTACGACCAGATTTTCCGTGTTGGTAATCCAGAAGTCGAGCGCTTGGCTGACGGTGTGAATCGGCGCCGGCTCGCTGTGTTGCGCGCGCGCCGCGCCGCTGCCGGCCAGCAGGAGCGGAAGAACTAAAAGACAACGGAACGATTTCGTATTCATATACGGTCTCCTTGGAGTGCCAGCTTCCGTGACACGGCCGGCCATCCCTTAAACCGTACAACTTCAAGTCAGCTTTAAGTCAAGCGCTGTTTTTGCCATCCGAAATCGCGCTGGTCGTGAAAAACAGCGTGCTCTAGAATGTTGCCATGTCTCAATTGTCCATTTCTGAAGTGGCACACCAGGTTGGACTTCGGGCGTCCGCAATTCGCTATTACGAGCAAATCGGGCTGCTCCCCGCCGCACTGCGAGTGACTGGGCGGAGACGTTACGGCGCGTCCGTGTTCCACCGGCTTGCAATCATTCAACGCGCGCGACAGCTCGGTTTTACGTTAGACGAAATCCGGCAGTTATTCTTCGGCTTCGGGCATGCCACGCGGGCTTCGGAGCGTTGGCGGAAGCTGTCCCGACGAAAGCTCGCGGAACTCGACGATTTGACGGGCGGGATAAAGACGGTCCGGCGCCTATTGAAAAAGATGATGCGAGATTGCCGCTGCCAAGCGCTGGATCAATGCGGCAAGGGAATATTTCGGAGCGGACGGGGAGAGGTTCTATTGAGGGCCTTGCCTGCGAACCGCCGGCATCGCGTGTGATTTTGCCAGCTTGATCGCTCGCCCGGAGGATTTTGGTCAGAGCGTCGGGGAGTTATTTCCCAGCATGGCTTGGCGCACGATCTTGATTGGCGGGAAACCTTGCTTCATGAAATTGTTGTGAAATTGTTCGAGTGAAAAGGCCGCGCCTTCCTTCTTCATTACGTCTTCGCGAAGCTTTAATATTTCGAGCTTGCCGAGCGTGTAGTAAAGATAGGTCGGATCGCCCGTGCCGCGTTTCGTTTCCACCAGCCCTACTTGCTTCGACTGAAATCCTTCCTTCACGAAGAATTCGGCGGCCTGATCGAACGTCATCTTGCCGCGGTGCATTTCAATTCCCACGATGAAGCGCGCGTTGCGGAGAAGCGCGTCCTGCAGTTGCCCCAGGCGGATGAACTTCGCCTCGAGCGCATCTTTCGCGCCCGTGCCGGGCTGGCCGTATCCTTCGTCGAGCATCATCTGTTCGCAGTAGTGCGCCCAACCTTCCGCGTTCGTGGTGGCGCCGAGCAGCATGCGGACTTTGGTGGGCGCGCGATCCACCCAAAGAAACTGAATGTAGTGGCCCGGGTAGGCTTCGTGCGTGGACGTGCTCACGATCGTTCCTATGTTGAAGCTGGCCATGCGCCCCTCGATTTCTTCGGGCGTGTCGTGAGGGCCCGGCAGAGTGACGTTGAAATAGGCTTCCTTGGCGACTTTTTCGAATGGGCCGGGAGTATCCATGGACGCAAAAGTGGTGGCGCGCATGAACGGCGGAGTTTCCTGGAGTATCGGCCGCACATCGGAGGGAATGGTGATGATGTGTTTGGTCTGAATAAAAGCGATCAGCCCGTCGAAGGTGTCGCGAAAACTCTGCAGCAGTTTGTCCGGCGCAGGATGCATAGCGGCGAGTTCGGCCAGCACGTCGGCCGGCGCTTTATCGGGCTCCAGCTCTTTGGCGACGCGATTGAATTCCGGTTGGTTCTTGCGCAGGTTGGCCCAGCCGATTTCGAGCAGGCGGTCGAGCGGCGTGTCAACCATTTCGTCGTAGAGCAATTTTTTCGAGAAGGTGTCCGCGCCGATGCGGAAGTCTCCATTTGAACGCGACAGCAAATCTGATTTGAGCCAATCCGCATAGCTCTGCAAGCCCGCGATGACCGCGGCATTCGATTTCGCGAATTCGGCTTTTAACGCGGGATCAGTGGCGCCGGCGAAGGCTGCCGGAACGTCGTTCTGAAAAAAGCTGATAATGCCGGGAAGCTGTTCGAGCGCGATCTCGGTGTAAATCCGCGGCGGGTTCTTCAAATTCGCGCGCGCGGCGGCAAATACCGCGGGCATCTTTTCCTCGCGCGAGACGACGGAGCGCAGCCGATCGTCGGGTGAAGCGAATTTGCGAATCATAATCACGTACACGCTGTTGCTAATCCCGCCCGAATAGGTATCGGGATTCTTTTCCCACGGGCGAATCGTTTCAAGTGTCAGGAGCGCGCCGCGGATATTCGAGAGCACCAGTTCGCGGTCCGCCGCGAGTGCTTCGCCCAGGCCTGCCGGGTCCACGGCTTCCACGCGTTTTTCGAAGGCATGCAACGCGGCGATTTCGGTATCCACCCCGGCGCGCGAATAGTCCTCCAGCAGCGGATCGTATTGATGCAGCCCGGCGCTGGTGCCGGCGCTGGGAGCGAACTTGAAATAAATCTGGTCGAAATATTCATCGGCGAGCTTGTCCCAGACGGCTTGCTTTTCGCTGGCGTCGGAGTTCGGCGCCAGGCGCGCGCGCATCGAGTTTGGAGACGCAATTACGGCCAGGACGGCCATCAGGATCAGAAACACTCGAATGAGTTTGTGCACGCGAACCTCTTTTTGAATTGAAATTATGACGTTAAGACCGCATCCGAAACCTGTGCGGCGGAAGCTCTTCTCCGCTCAGACGCCGAAGGATCCGGTATCGCGGCGTCAAATATTACTCCTTCCGGCGCGCTGAGATGGGGTCTTTTTGACATTAGGCATTTGCAAATTGGCAGTTCGCGTCTTCGTCCAGTGAGTCGGTTGCGTGTTAGTCTTGAAACCTGACTCCATGAAAGACTTCCTCTCTTTGATCATGCACCACGGATACCTGGTCATCTGCCTGGTTGTGTTCGCGGAAGCTATCGGAGTGCCGGTGCCGGGCGCGCTGGCTCTTGTTGCGGGCGGAGCGGCCGCGGCTACGGGTGCGCTGTACGGTCCGGCGGCGGCTTTGTTTGCCGTGATCGCGATGCTGATGGCCGACTCGTTGCTTTACTTTCTCGGAAGCTATACGGGATGGAGCATCTTGAAATTTCTGTGCCGGATTTCAGCCGACCCGGAAACATGCGTCCTGCGCGCGGCGGAATCGTTCTATAAGCGCGGCCGACCGACGTTGCTGGTGGGCAAATTCATTCCCGGCGTGAGTACGCTGGCTGCGCCGCTGGCTGGAAGCATGAAAATGCCGTTTCCTCAATTTTTGGGACTGGATTTTCTTGGCGCCAGTCTCTACGCGCTGGCGTATGGTGCGGTCGGATTTATCTTTCGCGACTTTGTGGCGAAGATCGTCAGCGGATTTCGCGCGGCCGGACATGCCGTCGAGACTGTAATCATCATTGCCGTGATTGCGTACATCGTCCATCGCTTTTCGTTGTACTGGAAGCGCCGCGTGGATCGCGTCGTGCCGCGGGTACAGGTAGCGGATTTGGCGGCGAAGTTGAAAGCGGAAGGTCTAACAAAGATACTACTGGGAGATGTGCGCAGCCACGGTTACTACAGTGCGGGTGCCGTGCGCATTCCGGGCTCGATTCGAATTGAGCCTAACAACCTCAGTGCGGAAATAAAACAATTTCCCCGAAACAAGGATATGTACCTGTACTGTACTTGTCGAAGCGAAGCGACCAGCGCAAGCGTGGCGTATCTGTTGCGCCAGGACGGATTTAACGCGTTTGTGATCGTTGGCGGCCTGACTGCGTGGCTCAGGGCGGGAAACCCGAGCGAGAAAGTGCCGCAGACCGACGTGGTGCACCTCCCGACTTTCAGCAGGTAGGGGCTGCACACCGCGAGAATTCAGCGAACAAATTAGTTACTGATATCTGGATCTCTTCCGGGCTATTCCTTCACGTGCGCCAACGGAATCTGCGAAAACAATTGCAGATCGACGATCATGTTCAGCCGCCGATCTAACTGAAAAAACGTCGCTGCCTTCTTTCCCGGCAATACCTGGCTCACCACCGGCACGTACTTCAAGCGCAGCGCCTGCGCTTCGCCGTCCGCCTCCAGCCAGTGCCGCACATAAATCATGGCATCTTCGTCTGTCATTGTTGACCACATCTCCGCGTACTGCTTCAACAGCGCGTACTTCTGATTGTTTACTTCCGACAAGTCCTTCACGTAATGGTTGTAGACTGGCCAGAACTTCTGCGCCTCGGCATCCGACAGCGACATATTCTGCCCAATCACTTGCATTTTCATTGCGCGTAGATCTTTCCGCAGCAAAGTAATGTCCTCGTCCGTCACCGTCGGGGTGATGACCTTCTGCACGGTAACTTGCTGCTGCTGCGCCGCAGTTCCCAGCGTCTTCGCCCCCGCCGCAGAGATGCCCCAACCCAACGCCGTCGCGACCACCATGCCCGCAAGAAACGCCGCAGCCAATCCCACCGCTCCCGTTATTTTGAACTTCATAATCTTTCTCCTTAGCTCCGTTCTCTTGCCGCAAAGAACCGCCGAAAACAGCAAGTCCGAGCGCATGTTAATACAATTGGCCGCCAATCGGTGGCGCGACCTGATCCGCGGAGGATAGGTCGAGAACCAGGGCCAAAACGCTGCCTCAGGGGTTAAAACCCCTTCGTTTGCGCAGACGTTGCGGCACGGCTAAAGCCGTGCCCTGACGAACCGGACGTTGCGGCACGGCTGAAGCCGTGCCCTGACGAACCGGACGTTGCGGCGAGGTTACCCTTCGCTGACTCAGGGTAAAAAGCCGTGCCCTGACGAACGAAACGTTGCGACACCGTTGAAGCCGTGCCCTGACGAATCTGACCTTGCCGCATGGCTACCCTTCGCGTGATCGAACCGCCATTAAGGCAATCCGGCGTGAGGGACTGCGACCTTCGTCATTAAAATTGCGGCTTGATGGTTCGCGGACGCTTGGGCCTCATGGAACGTGGGCGCGACGCAGGCGAATAGCGTGCGCCCATCGTCGCCGCCTAGCATGCACGCGAACGCGCCTAATGCATTGGTCTTGAGTTCTTCCACGATGGGGCCGCCCTCGGCCACGCGGACCAGCCGCCTGTGCGCGGCATCGGCCACCCACACATGACCTTCCGCATCGAGACAAATCCCATCCGGCACGACGGCCGTTTGTCCTAGCGTTTGGGCGACTTTGGTCGTTGCTGGAAGATCGCCTAAGGCAGCCCAAATCCGGCGATTGCTCAACGAATCTGCGGAGACGTTGAAGGCAGTGAGCCGATTCATGGTTGTCTCGGCGACGATCAGCGTGCGGCCGTCGCCGGTAAGCACCATGCCGTTGGGAAAGCCGAGTTCGTCGGCCACCACTCTTGCCGCGCCATCGGGTTCGACGCAGATGAGCACGGTGGTACGGGCCGGCGCGCCGGCCATTAGATCGAATCCGAAGTTGCCAACCCATGCGCGGCCATCGCGATCCACCAGCATGTCGTTCAAATACCCGGGGGCCAGAGCGGACACATCGGCATGGGTAACAAGCGAACCGTCAGTCTCGCGCCGGAGAATTTTGCGGTCGCGCATGGACACGATCAGCAGGCGGCCGTCGGGCAGAAATCCAAGGCCGGAAGGTTGCTGCGGTACGTGCGCGATTGTCTCCGCCGTGCCGTCCATCGCGAAGGCGAAAACGCGGTGGGTGTAGAAATCGGAAGTGTACAACCGCCCGTCGCGCCAGCGTGGGCACTCGGTGAAAGACAAGCCGCTGACGAACGTCGTGAATTCAGGCATATTCCCGGCGCGTCCTGGTACTTCGCCTCGTACTTCGCGATGGGCCGGCCCGTGTCCGGCTACTCCAGGAGCGATACGACGCCGGTGCCGAGGTCATAATACCCGGCCACGACCTTCAGCTTATTTTCTTTAACCAAACCGGAAATGACTGTCGATGATTGGCGCAGAATGGCAGCTTGAATCTTGGCATTTGCTTTGGACGCTGCCTCCAGGTTAGGGCCGGCCTGATCAACTGCGGGCTGGATGTAGGAAAAAAGCGCGCTGATCTGCCCGGGAACTTCCTTGGCCGCAATGGTGGCCTTGACTGCGCCGCAACCGCTATGCCCCAGCACCAGGATTACTTTTGTCCCCAGCACGGCCGCGCCATATTCCAGGCTCGCAATGATTTCCGTAGCGGCGAAATTTCCGGCCACGCGCGTGACAAAAATATGGCCGATGGTCTGATCGAAAAGCAGCTCAACCGGAACGCGGGAATCGGCGCAAGACAACACCGCCGCGAACGGTTCCTGCTTATCAACCGTTTTCTGTTTCAACATAGCAAGGTCATGCTCGAAGGAAGTCAAATTTCCAGTCGAGAACCGGCGGTTGCCATCCATTAATTCCTGCAATGCGGCATCGGGCGTGAGGGCGCTTTGTGCCATTACCCGGCGCGGCGCTGCGAACTCGATTCCCGTCGCGGTCACCAATCCCGCCACCGCTCCTCCTACCGTCATTTTGAAAAAACTTCTTCGGCTGGACCCTTGGTTCGACGCTTCGGGTTGCTGGCCACTGTCGGATGAAGGTTCCAGAACTGATGTACTGTCCTCACGTTGAAGATCGTCGCTTGCTGTGTCGAATGAAAACTTCATTTTCGAAAGCCTCCTGTTGAAACTACCGGCGTAGGTACGCTGCAATATACTCCGCGCATGTACACGCCGCAATCGGCATAAATCTCGCCAATAAACGCGAGAGCCGAACATAAGGGTCCGGCTTCGGTGTTTGGGTTCTCAGCCTGAGGATTCCTCAGCGCCGGGAACGGATACGTCGTACGCGTTGAGAATGACTGAGGTGAGGCAATAGCCTGCGATGAGGTGGACGAGCTCGGCGGTGCCCTGTTCGCCGAAAGCGCTCAGCGCGGCTTGGTAGGTGGCTTCAGGAAGTTGACCTCCGCGAACGAGCTTGGACGCGACATCATAGGCGATGCTCTCTTCGCGGGTGAGATCGACGGGACGTTCGCCGGCGACGATGGTGGCAATTTTGGCGGCGGAAAGGCCGGAGCGCGCGGCAACATGTTCGTGAGCGTAGAGTTCGTAGCGCGAGCTGTAATGCGCTCCGACGACAAGGATGGCCACTTCGTGAGCAGGTTTCGGCAGCGTGGAATGCTCCATCAGCGCGGTAATGTAATCCCAATTAGCGGTCCCAAATTGCGGGAAGTGCAGCATGGCGTTGAAGGGCCCGATGAGTGCGCCGTCCGCGCGCTTTGAGATGAAGCCTTTGAGATGAGCTTCAATCCCGGCCTGGATGCGGTCGAATAGAGGGCGTTGCTCGGCGGAAAGATTTTTAGGTGGTATAGGATCTAAACGCATTCGAGTTCTCCACAATTCGTAAAAGTTGCCATCGTTAACTGGAATTTCTTTTTTGACTTCAAAAACATCACACAGTTTCAGGAGGCAGGAGCGAATTCGCGGCGGTAGCCCGCGTCTTCACGCTTGAGCTTCGCGAGCAGGCGCTCGTAGCGTTGTTTGCCTTTTAGAGGCTGCAGAAATTTGTCGTCGCGGAACAATTCATAATTGGGCAAGCCGAAACCGCCGGCCTTTTCGAGCAATTCGATGGCTGGCGCCGGCTTCCCAAGAACAGCCAGCGCCGCGGCGGCTGTATGCCACATGTGGTGCGTATGCAGGAACGGCTTGGTCTTGCTGTGCAGCGCGACGTGGACGAAATGCGCCGCTTTGGTCCGCTCGCCCCGCAGAGCCCACAAGAGCGCCTCGCACGAGTGAAGCCACGGGTCATCCGGCAGCACATTTTGCGCCGACTGAATTCTCGACTCGGCGTCGTTCAGCTTCCCGGAGTAAATAAAAACCGTGGGTTGAAATACGTTGGCCCAGATGTTGACCGGATCGTGGCGAAGAGCGCGCTGGAGACATTCCTCGGCCTCGTCGAAGTTCCACATGCTCAGGGCGGTGTGGCCGAGGAAGACGTTCGTGAACGCGTCGTCGGGCCGGGCGGCGAGAGCGATGAGCAGGCCTTCTCTGGCTTCTTTCAACATGCCTATGTGATTGAAAATCAAAGACTGCCAAATGCGCGCGGGATGGCAACCCGGGTTAAAGCGGAGGGCCGTGGCGAGAGCACGCAAAGCCGGGCCATTTTGAAATTTCTTTGTCGGAGACCAGAGAACGCGGCCTTTCGCGCAGTGAGCCTCCGCATTATGGGGATCCAGCGCGATGGCTTTGCGCATGGCTATTTCGGCGTCGCGCACCCAGTGTGGCGATGCGCTCGACGTCGTCCCAACAAGCATCAGAGCTTCCGCCAGGCGCGCCCAAGCGTCTGCGAACTTGGGATCGAGTTTGGTGGCGTTTTCGAGCATGTCGATGGCGGCACGATTGTCCCAACTGTTTAGGCGTAAAAGGCGATCGGCAGCGCGCAGGTAGAGTTCGTAGGCGATTGGATTCTTGGTGGGAGGACTGGCCGGTTCGTCGTCGTTTTGCAGGCTCTTGAGGCCCAATGATTTTGCGATGCCCTCGCTGATGGAGTCCTGCAAATGGAACAAATCGGCGGCTTCGGCGTCGTGCTTGGCCGAGAGCAGAACCGAGCCGTCGGCCGCGCTCCAGGCCCGCACGTGCACGCGCAGTTTGGTGCCAACCTTTTGAATGCTGCCGTCCACGACGATGTGAACGTTCAGGTCGCGGGCGGCCGACAGGGGATCGGTCTCGCGCTGGGCATAACGCGAAACGGATTGTGCGGGGCGGACAAGCAATTCTCCGCTGGCGCTCAGGTGATTGATCACGGCGTCGGCGAGAGCCATGCTCAAGTACTCGTCGCTGGGATTCGGTGTGAGGAGCCTGAACGGAAGCACGGCCACGGAACGCTTTCCCGCGAGCGCGGCGGGAAGAAACGTGCCGAGTTCGAGATCCCGCGACACGCCGGTGAGTTCACGCTGCAGATCCCGCGCGCTCTGGTAGCGCCGGGCGGCCTCTTTCTCCAGCAGCTTTCCGACGATGCTGCACAGTGCAGCGGGAGCGTCCGGCACGGCATCTCTCAAGTGAGGCGGTGCTCCGGAGATCACTTGCGACATCAGAGCTGCGATATTCGGAGCGGTGAAGGGCCGGCGGCCGCTGGACAACTCGTAGAGAACCACACCTAGAGAGAAGAGATCTGCCCGGCCATCGGCCTCTTCGCACCGCAACTGCTCCGGAGCAAGATAAGCGATGGTGCCTTGAATGCCGGGCGTGGTGTTGGCGTCGGACGGTGAGCCGAGAGTCCTCGTGATCGTGTTTTCGACGCCTTGGCGCGCTACGCCGAAGTCAAGCAGCTTCGCGCGGCCATCTGCTTGCACTACGATGTTTTCTGGCTTGATGTCGCCGTGGAAGACGCCGCGCGAATGAGCGGCATCGAGAGCTTCGGCTACCTGCGCGCCAATTTCGATGATACGTTTCGAATCGAGCGGGCCGTCGGAGAGCATCGAGCGGAGCGTTCGGCCTTCGACCAGCTCCATCACGAGAAAAATGCTGTCGCCGTCTTCGCCCACTTCGTAGATCGTCGTGATTCCCGGATGATGGAGACCCGAGGCGGCGCGGGCTTCTGCCAACATTCGTGAGCGAGTTTCGGCCGAGCCGGAAGACGCATCCGAGAGAATCTTGATAGCGACGGAACGGAGCAGACGCTCGTCGTGAGCGCGGTAGACCACGCCCATGCCTCCGCGGCCGAGTTCCGCGCTGATTCGATAATGCGAGATGGTTTGGCCGATCATCGACGAGCAGAGGCGCAATCTTAGGTTGGGCTGTCCTGCAAGTCAACGAAGAGAGATCGGCTGTGGGCTAACTCCTGATAAACGCGCTACCTTAATAATATGTGGATTTCACGTGTTGAGAGCGCAAGAGTTGCGCTGCGGCCGATGGAATGGTGGCGGCGCGGCCTGCCGCTCCTAAATAAACTTATAGTGGTCAACCCGCAACTTTGCTGATATTGTCGGCGTCCACGCCGAAACGGTGCACGTCTCTATGCACTTCGGCCAAGCGGAGACTCGTCGCGCCGCACTTGGCCTCGCAAATTCTGAAGCGACTGCGGATCGAATTTTGCGGCGCGAGCGCCGCGTACGTAAAATCCAATGGCTGTGAGGAACAATGACGAAACCGACGAGCTTTCAAGCAGACATTCGCCCGCTTTTTACGGATCGAGACATTCAAGGCATGATCAAGGGGTTCAACCTGGCGAGCTATGATGAAGTCAAAGCGCACGCTGCCGCGATCTACGACCGCATTCGGGGAATCGATGGCGCGTTAATGCCGCCGCCACCGCCGAGAGGAGAAGGTCCCTGGCCTCAAGCTCGCATTGAGCTATTCGCAAAGTGGATGGCGGACGGGTACCAACCTTAGGCGAAGTCATCTCATAAATGCCCGTTGCGATGACGGCGGCCGAGGCGATTTCGCTGCTTTCGCCGCGAAGGTCCAACACGACGTGGCGCGGGGCAGCCACAGCGAGTTGCGATCCATTATCGATCGAGCGGTCCGTACTGCAACCATTTAAGGAGGACGAATGTCAGATGAGAAAACAGGAAGCGCTGCCGGTACGAGTCGGGCGGTGCAGCCGACGGAAACATATCCGCTGGATTTTGTGCCGGAGAAAATGCCGTTCGACACTCCGTATGGCACGCCGATATCACTAGACCGAGCTCAGGAGCTTATTCAGGCGGCGGTGGCGGAGGCGAAGAAGCGGGGTTGGAAGATGAATGTAGCGGTGGTCGATTCGGGCGGCAATCTCGTGGCGTTTCAGCGAATGGACGGCGCGATGCTTGCCTCCATTCAGATTGCCGAGCACAAGGCACGCGCAGCCGCGACCTTCCGGCGCCCAACGAAGGAGTTCGAGGTCGGTATCAACGTAATGCATCTGAACTATCTGCTCGCGTTCGATGGAGTGATTGCGTCGCGAGGCGGCATCCCACTGATTGAGCAGGGCGCGATTATCGGTGCAATCGGTTGTTCGGGGGGCGCAGATTCGCAGGACGAGATCGTCAGCAATGCAGGCGCGGCATTAATCAACCAATCGCCGGCAGGGAAGTGATCCAAATTTCGAGAACGCGTTCGGAGAATCAACCGGTCTGCGAGACAAATAAATAGACAGGAGAATGCCATGACAACTGCAGGCGCAGTTACGAAGCAAGAACAGGTTCGCATTACCCGGCGCTCGCCCGCTTATTGGCGTGTGACGATCGACAACCCGCCGCTCAACGTGATGGGTCCGGAAATGGTGAAGCAGTTTCAGCAAGTGATGAACGCTCTGGAGGCCGACGAGCAGGTGAGGGTGGTGGTGTTCGACAGCGCGGTCGAGGATTACTTCCTGAATCACTCCGACTTCACGACAAAGATCGAGGATCTGACCAGTATTCCTCAAGGCCCCACCGGCCTGGAGGCGTGGCCGGACTTTCTCGTGCGCCTGACCCACTTGCCAGTCGCTTCCATCGCGCTGATCCGCGGCAGGGCGACGGGCAACGGCAGCGAGATCACCCTGGCCTGCGACATGAGTTTTGCCAGCCGCGAGAGGACGATCATCTCGCAATGGGAAGTGGGTGTAGGAATGGTCGCCGGCGGCGGCCCCATGGCTCGGCTGCCTCGGCTCATCGGGCGAAACCGCGCCCTCGAAGTGCTGTTGAGTTCGGAAGACATCCGAGCGGAGCAAGCTGAAGCTTACGGCTACATTAATCGCGCCCTACCCGACGCCGAGCTGGACGCGTTTGTTGAGGCGCTCGCGACTCGCATCGCCAAGTTCGACAAATGGGCCATCTCCAACACCAAGCGCCTGGTCAACGCCAGCCTGCCGCCGGACGTCGAGATTGATGCCGGGTGGACTGCGTGCATCAAGTCGCTCGGACGGCCCGTCGCCCAGGAAGGAATCAAAGCGCTAACGGAGCGCGGATTCCAAAAGCCGGGCGACGTAGAAAATCGGCTCGGATACTACCTGGGGCAAATCACGCCTTAGGGCGACGGGGAGAATATGGGGAGCCACCACCTGCCAACACTGGCATTGATACTTGTGTTTTGGTTTGCTCTGCTCGCATTTATCCTTTATCTACAGACACTACAGAACGCGCTGAAAAAATGTGCACCTGCCTCGAGAACGATGAAGCCGGGGAAGGTTTGGCTCGCAGTTATTCCGGTTTTCGGCCTTTTTTGGCACTTCGTCGTCGTGATGAACATTGCAAAGTCATTGCGAAACGAGTTTGCAAGACTTGGAATCCCTTGCCCCGAATCGGCTCCGGGGCAGAATATCGGGCTGGCGTCGTGTGCATGTAATTGCTGTATCTTTATCCCGTTTTTGGGCGGCCTCGCGGCGATGGTCGGCATTGTTTTATGGGTCTTCTACTGGAAGAGGATCGCCGACTATTCCCGAGATCTCGAAGAACGCCAAGAAATAGCCCCGATATCGCCAGTTGCGTGAGGTCGCTCGTTTCTTGGGGACGAGGACTGGAGGCGTTCGGAGCCAAGCTCGGCGGCACGTTTCGAAGGTCTGTAGTGATGTTTAACATCTTCTGCGCACTGTATCGAAAGGAGCGATCAATGACCGCCATACAAGTCGAACAGAAGAGCTATGAGATGCCCCCGCTAGAAGGGATCAGCATCGCGTATTTTCTCACCGTCGCCGACAAGGAGCGCTCGGCTCGCTATTACGAAAAGGTCTTCGGCGCTCGCATTCTGACCATGGGTGACGGCAACGCGCCTCCCTACCTTCAGCTTGCGAATATCTGGATGATTCTGAACGTCGGAGGCGGGCCGACGCCGGATAAGCCGACGGTATCGCTCAGCGTCCCCGACCCGAATCACATCAACAGTTTTATGAACTTCCGCGTTGCAGATATTCAAGCGTGCTACGAACTGTGGAAAAGTCGCGGAGCCGAGTTCCTCACGCCCCCGATTCCCAAGTACGGCGAGATTCGCTGCTACATCCGCGATCCTGACGGTTACATCATCGAGGTCGGACAGAGCACCAATCTCAAGTACGGTTAACGCTAGCGATGAAATACTTTACACCACAGCTTTGGATTGCCTTCCAAGGGCCTCGAAGAAATGCTGCATTCAAGACTTGGGAGCGGAGGGTTAAGCAGTATCGAAAGAGCTTACAAAACATTCTGCCAAGCCTCGGGCCAAGTGCACGCCGATTTTTTAGAGATGCCCTCGTTCTGCATGACGGTACCCTTGCGAGGATGGAAGTCGGTGACCGGATCGATGATATGGACGGCAGAGCGACGCGAAACATTGTCAATCGTCGCGTGCTTCGAATTCGCCTGTTTGTACTGGCCGATGTTGTAAGGCAACGGCGCGTAATTGGGAAGAGTTGGTACACCCTCGAATACAAGCAGGTTGAGCGAATTGACCTGAGCTTTCCGGGCGATTTGGAACTGTTTCCAGTTGGATTCGATCCTAATTTTGGTGACTGGGGCTATGACGAACTTACGTCTCCCAAGGAGAAACTCTTCCGTCATGAAATCCTTTTTGCATCAGGCGCGAGTATCACAATCGATTTTCGTGATTTTACCTTCCGTTGCCGCAAACCTGTCAAAGACCGCCGCGGACGATAAGCTAGCTCATATTCAGGAGAACAGAATTCGATTTCAAAAAGGAGAATAACAATGACAACAAAAGGAAAAATCTTAGTGCTGGTCTCGAGCGGCCGCGGTTTGCCCTTGAAAGATGGCAAGGTATATGCGGGCGCCGGCTACTATCTCAACGAGCTGACGGTTCCGGTTCGCGCCCTGATGAAGGAGGGCTACGAAATCACTTTCAGCAACCCCAAAGGCAACACGCCCCAAGTGGATGTGAATTCAGAGGTCGCCGATTTCTTCGGCGGGGACGCGGCCAAGCTTC
>Ga0302324_100001038_pt1 | contig 68962 bp, 41 predicted proteins | sample Palsa_T0_1_FD_201949 | JGI IMG/M metagenome (GOLD analysis project Ga0302324, IMG submission 201949) | Peat permafrost microbial communities from Stordalen Mire near Abisko, Sweden - Palsa_T0_1 | ecosystem: Environmental > Terrestrial > Soil > Palsa > Peat permafrost | place: Sweden: Abisko...
GCGGTGACTGCCAGCTTCACCGGCGGCACAGCAAATCGCTCGTCCGTGAAGATTTCGGTTCCAACCGGATGGTCGACCGTCATCAGACGCAGCGAATCGTAGTAATAAGTCTCCCAAAGCTCGCCCGTAATTCGAAGATCGTAGAAACCATCGCGAGGAACTAGCTGCTCGCGTCCGATCTTGTACCACTCCTCCGTGGCCTCGACCCGCGCCGGGCCAATTGCATTGATTCGCAAGCCAATCGCCGAACCCCACGGTACCGTGTCTTTCACAAACTGCATGGCGTGGCCGTTCCAGGCGAATAGAAATGGGCAGGAACCTTTGAGGCGCTGCTCGGTCAAGATCGGTTGATCTGCCTTGAGCGCGAACTCCGCGCGCACTGATCCGTTCGGCCACACAATGCGCGCCACATCGACGCCATCCTGTTCGCCGAGGCCGAAGTGGAGTTCCGGACTTGTGATGGATTGCTTTTGCGGCAGAAGCCCGGATCGAATCTCAATCTCTCCGCCAATGCCGAATGAGTTCACGCGCTGATCTCCGGTTGTCAGACGAGCGCGCGGCCGGATGGTTTGCCAGTGATAGCTTTTCGTTCCGTGGTTGCTGGCTTCGAAAGCCTGCCCCGACGCTGAAACTGCGAGCAGATCGAGACGTCCATTCGCTCCGAGATCGGCCGCGGCGATTGCGGAAGCTGGAGCAATGCTGTGGGCAATCTGGTTGAACTTTTCACCAGCCCCCTGCAGCCAAAGTGCCGGCGGCTGCGTGGAAGAAGCTGAGGAAGCCAGCAAATCGAATGCGCCATTGTCGTCGAAATCCGCGACCTTGATCCTCAGATCGGCAGCGAGCAGATTGTTCGGAATCGCAACCCCATCCAACGTAGAAGTCGTCCAGGTTCCTCCTTCGGTCCTGATATTCATGGCAGTCACGGAGCCGTTCACGTTCGCGACAAGTAGACAGAGCGGGCCGGAGTGGTCGACATCGGCCGCAGCAACGGCCTTCACCGCAGCCGATCCCACCGGGACAGCCACTTCGCGAAAGTTTCCGGAACGCTCGTTGAGAAACACATGCAGATGGCCTGCGCTGTCAATCAATGCCGCATCTGGATTGCCGTCGCCGTTGAAGTCTGCCCACACAAATTGGCGAATCCCTGAGATGCCGTGAAACGGATGAATGGGGAGAAATGTGCCGTCGCCATTGTTGCGCAGCACAACTGGAATCCCGCTTGCCTGCCCCAACACAATGTCAAGATCGCCGTCGGCTTCAATGTCGACAGCCCATGCCCCCGTGTATGCCGCGTTGACTACCGGTGCCGGTAGCCTGGTGGCGGCGGTTACATCGGTGAAGTGATCGGCCTTGTCCTGGCGCAAGAAGCGAACTCCTCCTGCGCCGGCAAACACGAAGTCCGTCTTGAAGTCGTAGTTGAAATCTACAGGAAGAACGCTGTCTGGCGCAGGATTCGCCGCGCCCTTCCCTCCGGGAAATGGGAGCTTCGCGCCGCTCGATAGGCGAACTTCCCGCCCGTTCGCAACCGCAATCACCGGTGTCCCGTTGCCGTCGAGTGAGACCGCTCCAATCCAACTCCAGGTACTACCAGTAAATTCCGGCAGGGCCTGCGTCGTAAAGCTCAATCCCTGGTCTGGCGGAGCAGGCACGAACGCCGGAGTTTGCAACCGCACAAAATGCGTGAACGGCTGCGCCTCGTCGCCGGGCTGAGTTTTCACCTGCAAAAGGCTTGCACGGAACTCGGGAACGCGCATCAGAACGTTACGCAGAAAGATCGAACGCGTCGCTGCGGCTCGCGGATCGGGCCCGTTGGCGGCGGTTTTCAAAGCATCAAGTTGCTGCTTCACTTCGGCGGCCCACCCGCTGGATTGCGCCTCGACCCTGCTGACGGTACTTCGCAGCGTCGCGGTGTCTCCGCGTTTCGCCGAGATACGACATAGCTCCAAAAGAGCGGCTAGATTGGTCGGCTCCGCAGCCAACAGTTGCTCCATCAGTTGCTGAAACTCCGCCTCGCTGTGTTCGTCGCCCTGCCGCTCCACCTCGGATGCGAGGAGATAGATGGCGCGAAGGTCCCTTGGATTGCGCTTGACGGCCTCGCGCAGGAACGCAATCGCCTGCGCGGAGTTACCCCGATCGCTCTCGAGCAAGCCTTGCAAATAATAGATCCGGTCATCGTCCTTATCTAGTGAAAGTGCGCGATCGAATCGTTGCGAAGCCACATCGAAATTCTGTTGGCGCAGGGCCAGGATGCCCCAGTTCGCCCAGCCGGCCGGTTCGCCAGGGACGAGTCTCGTTGCGTCCCCGAGTCTGGCATCCGCGCGCACGTCATCCCCAACCTGCAACGCGGCTAGCCCCACGTAGAACGCTGAGACAAAATCGGAATAGGTCGTCGACGAAGTGTCCGGTAGCTTTTCTCCTCGCCGGCACGCGCCCAACGCCACGAGAAAAAGCAAGAGAAACGCGCTCCAGCACCTTGTTCGGCAGCGATTTTGACCTGGAATGCATTTGCGGGAATTGAGGACTGCCGACATTTTCATTGCACATTCATTCTGACTGGTACGACGCGCAACCCGCAATGACCACTTGTCTCGGCACATTCGATGTTTCATCGAGGAACAACCCTCGATTCCTGGATCGATCCTCACCCATTCGTACACGCGCACAGTGGCGAGCGGCTCGATGTTCGGGCTGAGTCGTATCTCCACCATCCGATGGATGCCCATCTGATTGGCTTCCGGTAGAGTGAGTTGACTTTCCCCGAGACCGCTTTCCGGAGCCGATGCCTTGTTGAAAACGATTGCAGCCTTAACTCTCCTTATCGCGGGCGCAGGTGCCACTCTTCCTGCGCAAGACAACTTCTTTTCGCGGTGGGAGAAGCGCACCACACAAACACAATCCAGGCAGCCGTCGTGGTCCGTGCCGCTGGTGTCGCCTTACCCGATGCTAATCCAGGTTTTCCGCGCCGATTTCACCCGGCAGGTGACTCCCGCGCTTACTGACACATGGAACTACGGAGGGAGCCGCGGCTTGAATCTGATTCCAGGATTCAATAGCGAATTCGATTTCTACTATCCTCCCTACATTCAGCACAACGTCAAAACCGCGAAAGACGGCTTCGGTGACGTCGGATTTCTGTACAAGTACCGCATTCTCTCAGCAAACGAAAAGAACGGAAACTACATGCTGAGCGCGCAGTTGGGCGCTACGATCCCTACGGGTAGCTATAGCAATGGGAGCACCGATGCGTCGGTTTCACCCACATTGCTCGCGGGCAAGGGATTCGGCAAATTCGATGTGATTTCCTGTGCGGGCGGCACTCTCCCCACCGGAGATACAGTGAAACTGGGCCGCACCGTTGCCTGGAATACGACGGCACAGTACAGGATTCACAAATACTTCTGGCCCGAGATCGAGGACAACGCCACCTTCTTTTTTGGCGGGAAGAACGACGGGAAGATGCAGAACTTCCTCACGCCGGGAATCACTTTCAGCAAGTTCAAGTTTCATCCGGGCGATGCAACCAGCCGTCCTGCCATTGCGTTCGGTGGCGGAGAGCAGATCGCAACATCTCAACTCCACACTTATAATCACAACCTGGTTTTCACTGCGCGCCTGCTCTTTTAGCAGAAGTTCGAGGTTGGCCAATACATGAGCGCATCGGCTGCGTGTGCGTTGCCTTCCAGACAGCCCTGCCGAACGGAACTCTCAGTCGAGATTTCGCGTTCAGACGGACGCCAAGCTCGTTGCGGAAAGATAATCGCGCGCGTATGCAGTGAAGAAGTCGGAGAGCCTCGCGGCAACCGGCTCCGGCTGATCGAGTGGAATGAAATGCCCCGCATCCACAGTCACCATGGTGGCGTTAGGCAAAAGCCTTGCCGCCCGACTGGCAAACTCTTCCGGAATTGCTGCATCGCCGCGACCGTGAAACACGAGCGTCTGCATGGGAAGAGTCGGCAGGAATCGCGGGACCTCAGCGAGCACCGATGTCGGGTCGCCCCAACGAAGCAGCTTCATGAATCTCCATGAACCCATGAGGCCAGCAAAGGGCTTATAGAAATCTCCAACGATTTGGGAGTTTCGATCGATCTGCGCAACAGCCCGCTGCATCGCGATCTTCCAGAATGCGAACCGGACAAACGGTGCCAATACCTCGCCTACCACCGGGGTGCGCAGAATCTCAAGAAGGTAGAACGGCCGAAGCTCTGGAAACAGCGCTGGCGCTAGCAATGCCATGCACGCCACGTGTTGCGGAAAATATTTGGCATAATGAACCGCGACAGCCGAACCTGCATCGTGCCCGACCACATGCCACTTCTCGATCCCGCTGGCAAGACGAATTTGGTCGATCTCTTCGGCGATTTTGCGCAGAAAATCGGCGTCATATGCAATCTGCGGAGTTTCTCCCATGCCCGGCAAGTCAATGGCGAAGCAGTCGAAGTGGGCGCACAAGAGCGCAATGATTTGGCTCCACAACTGATTGCTCGTGGGCATCCCGTGGATAAACAGGATCGGATCGCCAGAACCGCAGCGGACTAGATGCATGCGACGACTCCGTTCCTCTTCATGTGGCACACGCCGAAGCCGCGGGCCGGGACCTTTTACAAAACCAGTAGTAGATATTTAGAGCCATGCGAAGGGTTCGCAACGCCAGGCTGAAGAGCATGGTTGAAATTAGCCCCTCCGGCCTGAATCGAGAATAGAGATGATTCATGCTCCAGGCCGGAATGGTATACATGTCGCCGGCATTCAGCGCGCCGATGCGATTGCGGATGGGCCAGTCGTAAATCACCTTTTCGATTCCGCAATTGAAAAACTTCGCCATCTCCAGGACGCGCCGAACATACAACGTCCGAGCCAGCCACGGAAGGCACTTGCGGCGCCGATAGCGAGAAACGATGCGAGAAGCCTCGGCGGCGTGCCGCAGCGCCCCTGTCACTCCATACGAGGTCATGGGATCGACCATGGCTGCTGCTTCTCCCATCACTAACCAATTTGGGCCGGAGATGTTGTCGAATGTCCGGCAATGATACGAAGTTGTCTTCGGCGGCCTAAGGGGCTGGTTCGGAATGAGCGTCCGCAAATCTTCGAATCTCGCCAGCTGTTCCGCGTAGATTTCCTGGGTCGTGAGGCCCTGTTGCCGTTTCGCTTTGATTGATTCACCGGTCGCGACATAGCCAACGCTGATAGTCTTCGGATGAATGGGAATCTGCCACACCCATTCCATATAGCGGTTACCGTCGCAGTCTCCCAAAAGCGTTGTTCCTTCCAGGGCTTCATCCACTTGGAAGTAATCCCAAAGCGCCACCTTCCGGGGACCGTATTCGAATGGCGTCAATTCAAAAGCGCGAGGAAACAGGCTCGTTGCCGAACCGGATGCATCGAGAAACCATGGCGAAGACAGCCGTTCTCCCCTTTCAGTCACCACGGCAACCACTCGAGGACCATCCCGTTCAACGCTTACGACCTTGTCGCTGATGAGGGTCACGCCGTTGCTTACCAGGCAATCCCGAACAGCGCGATTGAGAAGGGTACGATCCACATGGATGGTGCGCAATTCGACGTTGAAAGGCGGGCGGCCGAGCCAATCGGACGGAATGTAATGCCGTGCGGCGCCGCTGATCAGCTTTAGAATGACGTGCCGTTTGTATGTCGCAACTCCGTCCCTTAGCAGCCGATCCATGGGCAAACCCAGCTCCCGCAGCAGTTCCGGCGCGGACCAATCGAGGGATTCCCCGACCGGATCGACGTCCTCGGGATCCGATTCGATGCATGTCACCCGCATCCCCGCGCGGGCGATGTGTATCGATGCTGCCATGCCGGCCAGACCTCCACCCACTACGGTCACCTCAAAGTGTCGAAGCTCGGTGTGCATCGGTATTCTGTGTACGCGTGCGCTTGTGAAAGTCCGTCTCGCGATCCTCGCTGAAGCGGTATGAAGCTCACAACCGACTCTGAGTGGACTTCCACCTCCACCTTTCGGTGGAGGCATCCGCCCAACGACTCGAATAGCATCCACGTTGAAGCAGGCTTCCCATGGAACTTCCCCTCCCAAAGGAGATCGAACGGATGCGAGTACCCGTCTGGCTGCGTCCGATTCTGTTTCTCGCCACGCTGCTGTTCATCTGGGAGATAGCTGTTCGCACGCATCCGGGCCTTATTCTGCCAGGCCCCATCGCTGTATTCGCCGGCTTGTTGGAACTCCTGCATCATGGCCTACTGTTGAAGTATGTTGTCGCTTCACTCTTCCGGGTCACCTGGGGGTTTGTGCTGGCTTCCATCACCGCGATTCCACTTGGGCTTGCCCTCGGCTGGTACCGTCGCGGCGAAATGGCGTTCAATCCGCTGAGTCAGATCTTCCGTCCCATCTCTCCGCTGGCATGGATTCCGATCGCGATCCTCTGGTTCGGTGTGGGCGACCTGTCATCGATCTTTCTCATTTTTGTAGGCTGCTTCTTTCCCTTGCTGTTCACGGCTATGAGCGCGGTGCACAACATTCCTGCGGTCTACATTCACGCGGGACGCAATTTTGGTCTAAGTTCTGCGGCCTTTGTGGCGAGAGTGCTCTATCCGGCTGTCATCCCTCAGCTTTTGGTGGGAATGCGCATCACCCTTGGCGTTGCGTGGCTGGTGGTGGTGGCTGCCGAAATGATCGCCGTGAACTCCGGTCTCGGCTTTCTTATCGTGGACGCACGTAACGCCGGCAATCGCTACGATCTCGTGGTTGCAGGCATGGTGGTCATCGGTGTCATCGGCCTCTTGCTCGATCTTGCGATGCGTTCGCTCGAGCAGATCAAGTCCTTTCGTTGGAGGTCGTCGGAAGACTAGTGTCTCTTGTACAGGCGGGGTTAGCGGCAACGACCAACGGCTATAAACTGCGGGCAAAGCGGCTAGGCATGGTCTATCACGCCGACGGCAAGAGTGTCGCTGCGCTCGAAAATATCAATCTCGACATTTCGGACGGCGAATTCATCAGCATCGTTGGGCCCTCCGGATGCGGAAAATCAACGCTGTTGAACGTGATGGGTGGCTTCCTCTCACCCTCAACAGGCGCAGTCACGATCGACGGAGAAGCCGTGACTGGGCCCGATCAACGTCGCATCCTCGTCTTTCAGGAGCGCGGCGTTTTTCCGTGGCTGACCGTTGAAGGCAACATTGGCTTCGGACTAGCGAAGCTCTCCCGTGCAGAGCGCGAGAGCCGCATCGCCCACTACGTGCAGTTGGTCCGCCTGCAAGGGTTCGAACATTCCTATCCGTCCGACCTTTCCGGAGGAATGAGGCAGCGCCTTCAAGTCGCCCGTGCTCTCGCAGTCAATCCTGACATCCTCTTTCTCGACGAGCCGTTTGGCGCACTCGACTCGATCACGCGCGTGATCATGCGCGGCGAGCTTCTCCGCATCTGGCAAACTGAAAGACGGACCATCGTCTTCGTCACCCACGACATCGACGAAGCAGTGCAGCTTGCCGACCGGGTGGTTGTGCTCAGCTCCCGGCCGGCCCGGATTCAGCAAATTCTCAACATCGAGATTCCCCATCCCCGCAACATTAGTTCGCCGCGGTACCTCGAACTCCGCGACGAACTGCTCAAGCTGATCGGCCTGGCCTACGAGATATGAGTGAACTGAAGAGTCCGCGTGCATGGGAAAAGTTTTTCTGGCCGATCGCAGCCGCCGCCCTGTTGCTGTGCTTCTGGCATTACGCGGTTTCGTGGACAGGCACACAAGTCTTCCCGTCGCCACTCAGTGTCGAGAAAGGAATAGCCGAGCTATTGCACAAACACGTGCTCTGGGCCGATATCGCCGACTCCCTGCGCCGCGTGGCAATCGGGTATGGAGCCGCAGTCGTGCTCGGAATTCCCCTGGGCCTGTGCCTCGGCTGGTTTCAAGCCGCGAATCAGGTGGTGAACCCCCTGCTGCAAATTCTGCGGCCCATCAGTCCCATCGCGTGGATTCCGGTCGCCATCATCTTCTTCGGCATCGGCGATCCTGCTGCAATCTTCCTGGTTTTTCTCGGATCTTTCTTTCCCATCGTGGTCGCCGCTGTGGGAGGGGTATCGAGCGTGCCGCTCATCTTCAGGCGCGCCGGACGTAACTTCGGCTTGTCGAATGCGCAGCTGCTGCGCAGGGTGGTCTTCCCTGCCGCGCTGCCGCAGATCCTCATCGGCCTGCGAATCGCGCTGGGAATCGCTTGGCTCGTTGTCGTCGCGGGCGAAATGATTGCCGTGGATTCAGGCCTGGGCTATCTTGTCATCGACTCGCGCAACTCAGGCAAACGCTATGATCTCGTCGTCGCCGCGATGCTGATGATCGGGGTTATCGGCCTCCTTCTCGATATTGCCTTCCGCCGCCTCGAGAAACTGAAGACTGTCCGCTGGGGGTTCCGGAATGCAACTTAGAACCAAGGCAATCCTCCTCGCCGTCGCGTGGCTCGTGCTCATTTCGGCCTTGCATTCGTATCTCAATGTCAACTGGGCCGCCGTTCTCAACGACTACCGTCCGATTGAAAAGCGCAAGATCGTCGTGGCCTATATCCCCGTCACCTGCCAGCTGACTTGCCCGGTGACCGATTACATCTCGAAGTATTCGACATCGGGCGAAGAGTTCCTGCCTAGAATGTTTCAAGGACTTCCGGAGGTTAAAGAGGCTCTCATCTCCAATCGCGTACAGGCAGCATTCATCGTCGCCCCGATGGCGCTTGCACTCAAAGCCCAGGGAGTTCCAATCAAAGTTGTGTACCTCGGCCATCGTTATGGCAGCGCAGTTGTGGTGCGCAAAGACGGACCCATCAAAACATTCGCCGATATGCGCGGCAAGACCATCGCGATTCCAAGCCGCTTCTCAGATGAACGCCTCCTCCTTTTCCGCGCCATGAAAATCTGGGGCATCAAACCGGACGAAATAAAAATGCGTGAGATGGCCCCGCCCGATGTTTCCGGTGCGTTGGCCACTCATGCTATCGACGCTTTTGTGATGGGCGAGCCGTTTCCGTCGCAGGCGGAAATGGGCGGATTTGGCCGTGTTCTTTTTCAGGCCCGTGAGTATTGGCCAGATTACATGTCCTGCATTTTGGTCGTTCGTCAGGACTTGATCGATCGCCGCCCCGACATCGTGCAGGTGCTGGTGGATGGTATTGCGCGCTCCGGACTTTGGCTTGACAAGAGCAAGCCGCATCGCGAACAGGCAGCTGATTTCGTTGGCCGCTTCTACTACAACCAGAAACCCGCACTCCTACGTTGGGCGCTGACCAAGCCGCTGGACCGCGTCGTCTACAGCCCGCTCGCCCCCAGAAAAGCCGACTTCGACTTAGTCCGCGACATGATGATCGAAACCGGCGTGTTGAATAAGAAGCTCGAATTCAGCGAATACACCGATACCCGCTTTTCTGACAAGTCCAGCATTGAAACACCGTGGAGATACGAAGCAGCAACCGGCTCAGCCCAGTAGCCGATCGCGAATCGTAACCCGAGAATTACGTACGCCAGGAGATTGCCCATGTTTCGCAGACAGTTTATGCAGATCGTCGCTCTCACAAGCGTAGGCGCGCTCAATCCAGTCGAGTCGATGGCCGCCGGCGCGCGTACCACTCTGATCCTCGAGGTGAAAGGTTTCACCTGCATTACTTGTGCCGTTGGGCTCGATACCTTGCTAGGCAAGGAGAAAGGGATTGTATCCAGCCGGTCGACCTATCCCGAAGGGAAAGTCATGGTCGTGTTTGATCCGAAACAATGTTCAGAAAAAGCGATTCGGGAATTCATCGCGGAGATGGGCTTCTCCGTCGTCAGCAGCCACTCCGCCTGAACGGCGAAGGCAATTCACACTTACGAACAAGGACATTCATCATGGAAAGCAACGCCGCTTTGTCCCAGGAGTTGATTGAACTGCTTCATCTTGAACAGCCGCCGATCGCGATTTCATTCAGTGACGTACCACCCGAAGGAGTCGCGACATATCACGGCCAGGCTCCCGCGGGATGCCGCTTCTGGCAGGACGCGGCCACCTCAACGTTCACCACCTCCGCGCGCGACCATGAATTGTGTGCCATCGGCGTGCACACGCACAACCTGCAGTCGTCGCCGGCGCAGCAGAAGGACCTGATGGACGCGCTGAAGGTCTTCGCCGACCTCGGCTACGTGCGGCCGGAAGATGTACCGCAAATTCCCGTACTCAAGAATCAGCCGCAGTATGTCACTTACTCTCGCCTCGCCGAAGCGCCGCTGTCTCCAGACCTGGTCATCCTCTTCGTTCGGTCCGACCAGACGCTCATTCTCTCTGAAGCAACGCAGCAACTCGAGAACGAGAACGCTCCCGCGATGGGTCGGCCTGCCTGCGCCGTTGTTGCCCAAGTGATGAATTCGGGGCGCCCGGCGATGAGCCTCGGCTGCTGCGGGGCCCGCGCCTATCTCGACAATTTCGCCGAAACGACGGCGATCTTTGCGATTCCCGGGGCAAGACTGGAAGCCTACGTCGAGCGCATTCGCATTCTCACCAATGCCAACACCCTCTTGAGCCAGTTCCACCAGATGCGCCGAACCGATATCGCCGCAGGCAATCGCCCGAGCATTCAAGAGTCCCTCACGGCTTTCGCGGCTTCGCAATCCTGAGTCGATCAAGTCGAGAATCGCAAATCACGGCAACGAAGCCAGCTTTGCAGTCCATTTCATCTAATTCATCTCTCGCTGGCAAGTCCGTCTCCAGCCCACGAAATCCGGGGCCGGCGGAACCCCTCGCAAGTTCCTTTGACAACTGCCACCTGTTTTCCATATGGTTTTCGAGCAGTAAATTATTTCATTTGGGGAGTGCAATCCGAATTCTCCTATCATGATCGCGCTTGAACCTCATTCACCAAACGATCTGAGGCTCCCATCGAAATCGAGGGAAACATGGAACAGCTATCTGTGCGCGGAATAGTTTGCTGCGCCGTCTTGAGTTTTGCGGCACTCCCCTCTTTGGGACAAGCAGTTCCCACAGCTGGCCCCGTGGAATTGCGCGTCGATACTCTGCGAGCTCCGCTGGGAATCGATGATCATGCACCGAACTTTTCCTGGCAATTGCGCGACCAAGCGCGTGGTGCACGCCAATCCGCTTACGAAGTGCAGGTCGCTAGCACGGCTGCCGCCCTGACGGAAGACAAAATCGACATGTGGGATAGCGGCCGAGTCTCTTCTTCTCAATCCTTGAACATCCACTATCAAGGTCCCCCATTAGTGCCCAGCAAGCGTTATTTCTGGCGCGTACGGGCTTGGGATGCCGCAGGCAAGCCATACCCCGAGAGCGAAACATCCTGGTGGGAGACGGGCCTGATGACCCAAAGCGGCTGGCGCGCCTCGTGGATCGGCTACGAAACCAAAGAGGAACGCGCTGTCCGCAAGGCAAATGCCGCTTGGATCGCGAGCCCCGAAGCAAAAACACTGGCCGCAGAGAAGTTGCCTGAGCAGCATTTCGCTTATCGCGCCGCAACCACCATCGATGGACCTGTGCGCAGTGCCACGTTATACGCAACCTGTGAAGACACGGTCTCAGCGTGGGTCAATGGGACCGAAGTGCTGAAAGCGAATCCCCTACCGCCCTACAAACAAATGCCGTGGAAAAAGTACGTGCGCGCGGATGTCGCGAAGCAATTGACCAACGGAGCCAATTCCCTCGCCCTCGAGTGCGTGCACTATGTTGTGAATCCGAACGGCATGGCGTCAGCAGAGGCTCCTCCTCTCAGCGCTACCCTATACGTCGAATTCGAAGACGGAAGGACCACGACGGTCGCTAGTGAATCCGCATGGAAGTCTGCGATCCACGCGCCTGAGGGCTGGCATGAAAAGAATTTCGACGGTACAGGATGGCAGAGCGCCGTCGAATGGATGCCTATGCCTGGACCCAATGCCGCGCCCCTCGGTCATCCATGGATTCCCGATTCCGTGAAGTCATTGCGCAGCAATTTCGATGTGAGCAAACAAATCAAGTCGGCTCGACTTTATGCGACATCCATGGGCGCATATGAGATGTTCCTGAACGGCAAGCGGGTCAGCGAAGATCTGCTCGCGCCCGGCTGGACCGACTATCGCCAGCGCGTGATGTATCAGACCTATGACGTGACCGCGATGCTCAACACCGGGAAAAATGCGATCGCGGCATTGCTGGCGCCTGGGTGGTACGCAACGCCGCTCGAATGGTTTCAGCAACCCAACAACTATGGTGACACGCCACCCGCGCTCAGGGCGCAGCTGCGCATCGAATACTCCGACGGCAGCGTCGAATGGGTCAAGACCAGTCCCGATTGGCAAGCAGCGAACTCTGCGATTTTGCACTCCGAACTCTACGACGGCGAAACACAGGATGCGCGCCAGTTGCAGCCCGGATGGAATGCTGCCGAGTTCGATGCGAACGGCTGGCGGCATGCAGTTGCGATTGAACCCAAATCGGTTCCCATCGAAGCACAGGATTATCCAGCGATTCGCGTCGAGACTACAGTCGCAGCAAAGTCTGTGACCGAACCCAAGCCCGGCGTCTTCGTCTTCGACTTCGGTCAGAACCTTGCCGGCATCGAACGTGTGCGCCTCCAAGGTCCGGCAGGAACCGATGTGCGCTTGCGTTTCGCGGAGATCGTGAATGATGACGGGACGATTTACACCGACAACCTGCGCACCGCGAAGGTCACAGATCACTTCATCCTCGCGGGCAACGGCATCGAAGAATTCACACCCCAGTTCACATTTCACGGATTCCGCTATGCCGAGATCACCGGCCTTCCGTCGGCTCCCGCGAAAGATGCCGTCGTCGCACTGGTGCTGCATACGGCCGCGCCCTGGGATGCCAAACTCAAAACCGGCAGTCCGATGATCGACAAGCTCTGGAGCAACATCCTCTGGGGGCAACGTTCCAATTTCGTCGGCGTTCCTACGGACTGCCCGCAGCGCGATGAACGCTTGGGCTGGATGGCGGATGCGCAGGTCTTCTGGCGAACCGCCAGCTACAACATGGATCTCGCCGCATTCTCCCGCAAATTTGCCGGCGACATGCGCGGCACGCAATACGGCACTCCGTTCTACGGAATCTACGCGCCCGGCACCGTGCAAAGTGCTTCCGGCTCGGGCGCGGGATGGAGTGATGCGGGCGTCGTCATTCCGTGGACATCGTGGCTGCAGACCGGGGATACCAGCGTCATCGAGCAAAACTGGGATGCGATGCAAAAGTATCTCGACGCCATCGAGGCAGCGAATCCCGATGGGCTCTGGAAGGTTAAGTCTGGAATACCATTTGGCGACTGGCTTTCGCCGGAAGGAAGGACCGACCAGGTGCTGGTGGCGACTGCTTACTGGGCCTACGATGTGACGCTGATGCACGAAATGGCGCACGCCACAGGCCGCGTTGCCGACGAAAAGAAATACCAAGAATTATTCGAGAAGATTCGTTCTGCATTCGAGCACCGTTTTGTGCACGATGATGGCTTCATTGCAGGCGCTGATAACAGTCCGTCTCCATTCGGGCAGATCAACAATCCCAATGCGAAAAGCAAAGGGGGAGACACGCAGACCGGATATGTGCTGGCTCTGCATATGAATCTGCTGTCTGACTCGATTCGTCCGCTTGCCGCGCAAAAGCTCGTGGCCAAAATCGAAGCGAACAACGGCATGTTAGCCACCGGCTTTCTCGGCACGCCCTATCTTCTAGAAGAGCTGTCGAAGGCCGGAAAGACCGAACTCGCGTACAAGCTTCTCTTGAACACGCAGTATCCTTCCTGGGGCTACCTTGTGAATCACGGCGCGACTACGATGTGGGAGCGGTGGAACGGCGATCTGATGAAGGACGATCCGAGCATGAACTCCTACAACCACTATGCCTATGGCGCGGTTGCCGATTGGCTCTATCGGTTTGCAGCCGGAGTGGACACCACACCACTCGGCGCTGGCTTCCAGACCGTGTTTCTCCACCCCGTATTCAGCGCGCAATTGGGCTCAGTCGCTTTCGACTACTCCTCCGCTTACGGCCCCATCCAATCCGACTGGACAGTGGAAGGCAAGACTGCGACATGGCATGTGAGCCTCCCTGCGAACACGATCGGATGGCTGAGCGCCGCGGCGAAGTACAAGTTGGGCGGCGTTCCGCTCAGCAAGAGTCCGCAGGCCAAGGCGGCTTCTCACGATGGCGAGTCCGGCTTTGAATTACCCGCGGGAAGTTACATCTTCCAAGCCGATGTCGATTAGTACGACGTACGGCTCAAAATTGCTGACATTTACTTTTCGCGCTAGCTCTCGACCGTTGAAAGCCGACGGGCCCATTTGCGCACGTCCTCCGCGCGCAACGGCTTTCCTGGCTCTTCAGTCGAAGCCAACTGCACGGCAAAATTGCCCACCGTTGAGCTTTCGACATTGCCCGTCTCCACGGGCAAACCCGTGCGTTGCGCCGTGAGCTGTGTCAGCAACTGGTTCAGAGCGCCGCCGCCGAGAATATGAATGCGTTCCAACTTTTCGCCCAACATCTGTTCAAGGCTGCTGAGCGCCGCAACGTACCTGGCCGCGAGGCTTTCGAAGATCATGCGCGCAAACGCGGGCTCGTTGCCTGCGCAGTCCTCAATCGTTGCGCAGCCGTACGCCCGCAGTTGTTCGTTCAGGCGTACAGGCATGTTGTCGTCCAACAGTAAGGAAGGCGCGTCCACTGGGACAATGCCTGGGCATTCGCCGCAATGCTCCGCTTCTGCGATGAGGCTTTCGATTGTCCACGGCCGTCCGGCTTTGCGCCAGCTTTCGAGGCACTGCTTGAGGATCCACATCCCGTTCACATTCGTATGGAAGCAGAACCCTCCGCCGGCCGCGCCCTGATTGGTGAATCCGGCGCGCATCGCTTCTTGCGTGACGAACGGTTTCTCGATCCGAGTGCCAACCAGCGACCAGGTTCCCGAACAAATGTACGCCGTCTTGACGAGCGAAGACGGGATTCCCGCAATTGCCGAAGCCGTGTCGTGACACGCGGGCACAATCAGCTCTGTCTCGCGAAAGGCATCAAGTTCCGCGAGGCGTCCCTTCAGTTTCCCAACGACCGTTCCAGTAGGCACGATCGGAGGAAGAGCGTCCTTCGAAAGCTTGAGACGTTGCAGCAGATCCTTGGACCATTGACCGCTCTCGATCTCGACAAGCCCTGAGTGCGTGGCGTTGGTGTATTCCGCCACTCTGCGGCCGCCGAGCATGTAGAGCACATACTCCGGCAGATTGATCCACGGCGCCTCGGAGTTTGCGGCAACATCCGCCAGCAACTGATACACCGTGTTGATGCGCAGCGGCTGAGCGCCGGTCTTCAAAAACATTTCTTCCGGCGGAACGATGCCGTCAGCCACTTCTTTTGCAGCGATGGTCCTTTCATCGCGATAGCAAAATGGGTTGGCAAGGGAACGCCCATCGGCGCCGATCCGCACATAATCGACAGCCCAGCCATCTACAGCGATTGAGGCAATCCCCTCCGGCGCAGTCTCGGCGGCCTTGCGGAGGCCATCTTCCAATCCCGAAAGAATCGTGTCGAGCGGCCAACGCAAAGATCCATCTACATGGACAGGCCCATTGGGAATGCGATGAATCAGCACAATCGTGGGCTGCCCATCGCGCCAGCGGAGGAGAGACACTCGGCAGCTCTCTGCTCCAAGATCGATTGCAACGCGCGCACGTTGTCCAGGCTCGGCGGATTGCGCAGGTTGGTCCGATTGCCTGCCTGCCCGGTTCACCGCAAGATCGCCTCGGGCAAACCGCCATCTACGGGGATCAGGTGACCTGTCGTGCACCGCGATCTGGGACTGGCGAGGAACAGAATTGCCTCCGCGCAGTCAGCTGGATCGATGGGCGTGTGCGTCAGCGTCCGCTTGGCGTAGAAGTTCGCCAGCAATCCGCGAAGCTCTTCGTCGTTCATCGACTCTTCGAACGCGATGCCGTACTTCGTCAGCGACGTGCGCACGCGATCGCGCGGAAACATTGTCGAGCCTTTGACCACGGTCGCCGGTGAGATGCCGTTGACGCGGACTTTGGGCGCAAGGCCCACGGCCAGTTCGCGCACCAGGTGACTGAGCGCTGCTTTGCTCACGTCATACGCCTCGCTGCCTCGTTTGGGCACCACGGCGTTGGCCGAACTTGTCAGCACAATGGAAGTCTCGAGGCCCTGTGCCGCGAAAACCTTCGCGACCTCATCGCAAAGCAAATAATTCGAAGTCACGTTGACATCGAACGTCATGGCCCATTGCGCTTCAGTGATCACGCCATCCGGCGAAGACGGAAACATCGCCGCAGTATTGATGAGAATGTCGACGCCGCCAAATGCGGCGATTGTCGCCTTTAGCGCTTTGCCAATCGCGTCGCGGCTGCGAATATCCACTGCCGTGGATGCGACGGATTCCTTCGATGTGATCTTCGTTAGCTCGTCTGCTACCCTTGCGGCCGCGGCCTCATCGCGGTCGGCGATCATTACGTGGGCTCCACGCGCAGCTGCAAGCAATGCGACTTCACGGCCGATACCGCTGCCTCCGCCGACAACCAGCGCGATGGAGCGGCTCAATTCTTTCTCTGCGGGTTGACGCCGGATTTTGGCTTCTTCCAGCGCCCAATACTCAATGCGGAATGCCTCGCTCAGCGGCATCGCAACGTAGTTGGTGAATACCTTGAAGGTTGTTGGATCCATCCCTTGACCGCACTGCGGAACCACGATCGCCTTCGCTCCTGAAACCTCTCCCTCCCCGAGCAGGCTCGCGCCTTCCATCACGTGAATCGCATTTGTGTAGAATTCGCCGGTGATGCGCGCTTCAGTCTTCGACTTGCCAAAACTAAACATGCCGAGGCCGGGGATCAGGACAATCGAGGGGCTGGTATCGCGAAGAGCCGGCGAGTCCGGCAAAGCATGGTGGTGATAATAACTCCGATACTGCTCGCGGTATTCGGCCAGCGACGACTCGATCTGTTTCTTCAGTGCGTCTACTTCTTCGTCCTCTCTCCATGGCACAAAGAGCGGCCGAATTTTGGTTCGAATAAAGTGATCGGGGCAGCTCGTACCGAGAAACGACAGGTCTTTCGCATGCGGTGAGTTCACGAAGCGGAGAACGTCCTCTACATCGCTGAAACTCGCGATCCACCTGCGTTGCGCGCTGATGCGTCCGCGCAGAAACGGGAGAATCTCGACGGCAAGCTCCTTGCGATTTGTTCTTGCCTTGATCGAATTCCCGCCAAAGCGGCTTTCTCCCTTGCGTTGGCCGTGCTTCGCAATGAACTGGCCCAGTTGGTCGATGACAGTCAGTGTGTTCACGTAGCATTCACGCTGCGTTTCGCCCCATGTGAACAGGCCGTGCGCGCCGAGCACAATCCCATCGCAGTCTGGATTCTCTTCGACCGCGCGCTTCATCATCATGGCCAACTCGAAACCGGGGCGCTGCCAGGGAATCCAAATCAGCTTGCGATGAAACTCGCGATTGAACTCCTCCATTTTTCCTTTGCCATTGGCTGAAGCTGCCAGCGCGATGCCCCAATCGGGATGAAGATGATCCACGTGTGGAAAGGGGAGGAACCCATGCAGCGGCGTATCAATCGAGGCCGCGACCGGGTTGTTGCGGAAGGCGCAGATGGCGTACATCTCCACCATCGAATCTTCGGTTGCCTCTCCCTGGTAGAGATGCTCGAGCGCCAGCAATTTCTCCTGGTACAGTGCTGCGAATCCGGTGCGCTTAATGCTGCCCAGGTCGCCGCCGCTTCCCTTCACCCACAGCACCTTCACCATTTGTCCGGTGAGCGGGTCGATCTCGTCGATCTTGGAACTCGTATTGCCGCCCGCAAAATTCGTGATGCGCAGGTCTGAGCCGAGGAGATTCGATCGATAGCGCAATAACTCGGGCTCATCCAGTTTGTCGGCGATTAATGGGTCCCAGCGGTCTTCCAGGAGTTTGAGCGAGGGTGAAGCGACAGCTGTCAGAGTCATAAGTTCCGCCTTGTTTGTCTGCAATCGGAATTACACTACCATAGATGAAAAGCAATAGGGAATGTGTTTCTCTTTCGAATCAAGAGACTGCTCAAGCTCACCGGCAAGCGCCGCGGAAACCTGAATCTTAGGCCTTCAAACGGGCAGCAACCTCCGCCGACAGCGTCTCCGGGGTCACAACATAATGCCGAACATAATTGTATGGCGGGACAATGTGCCCCCGGAGCAATGATATGCCCAACTGGATCAGCCGGGGACCATAGGTCTCAGCGCCGTGCGAGATGGAACCGATAATCGCGCCGGTCCCCTTTCGCATCTCGTCCAACACTTCAGGAATGCAATCCTGTCCCACAATCGCGAAATCCTGTTCGCGGCCCAGTTGACGGGCTGCATCCAGAACGCCTAGAGCGCTTGAATCCGTGGAAGCAGCCACCAGAATTCTCTGGCCTTTCCGGTGCTTCAGAAATTCCGCAACAGCCATTAAGCTTGGCTGCCGCATTCCGCGACCATCGAGCCGCAAATAATGGTCCGACGGAATCTTGTCGAGCCGCTCGCGAATCCCTTCAAACGCGCCCGCAATTCTGCTTTGCACAAAGCTTCCGGCCTCCGAGAATCCAATTCCAAGCACCCAGTCGGCCGAACCCTTCCACTTGCTGGACGCATACTTGGCCAGCAGCACGCCGGCCTCATAGCCCACTTCAAAATTGTCAACGCCGAAGTACGTTGCATTCGGATGCGGTACATCAATCGCGACCAGCGGAATCTCGGCCTTCTTAAAGATGTGCGCCACATGAGGCGCAACATGCTCCTCAACCTGGAACTCAAGCACCAAATCCACACGTTCCCGAACGAATTCTTCTGCATTCTTGATTGCCACATCCGGGTCGTAGCGATTGTCCAGTTGCAATAACTCCACGCCCGCGGCCGCAGCCGCAGTCGTAATGCTTGCGGCGACAGCAACAGAGAACGGCATCTCGGCACTCTGCGCGGCAAACCCGAAACGCAGTCTTTTGGGGCGCGAGACAAGTCGATATTGTCCACTTTGCCCCTGCGCCACGTAGCCCCGATGCACCAGCGTTTTTAGAATCCGGTACACGCTGGTCTTGGATATTTTGGTCTGCTGAAATACGTCTTCCAGAGTGATCGGGCCGCCGGTCTGCTCCAGAAGTTCCAGAACATCGAGAGCCTTTGAAAGTATCGGGATCAGATATAGCCGCTTAAGCTTTGGTTTAGACAACCGTCCGTTCCTCCGTGCGATCGAGGCTGCCATTGCGCCGGGACTTGGTCACAATTCTAAGCGTAGGAAGTGACGGCGGCCATTTTCCCGCCGCGCTCCGCGCTTACGCGCTGCACGTAACCGCTTTCTGCCAACGCAGCCAGAGGATCCTCGGGCAGTCCGCGCAGTTTTCGCCATTCTCGCAGCACCGGCCGCACGTCGTTCCAGAATGCGCCACGGAACAGTTCTTCCGCTGCCACCAACTCACATTGATCCTGCAGCCGTTCCAGTTGTGGACGGTTCACAAGTGCGGCCTTCAGCCATAGCTCCTGTGCTGTCACCACGGTCTGCACCATGGCTTCCATCTTGCCTTTCAGGTTGTGGCTTTGATCGATCATGAAAGCAATCTGCGACAACACCTTCCGCCCCGACAGCTGTATCTCATGAAAGATGCGGAAGATCTGGTACGGATCAATCGAACCCAGCGTCAGGTCGTCGTCGGCATAGCGGCGATCGTTAAAATGAAAGCCCCCCAGCATGCCGGAGTGCAAGAGCCACGCCACAATCTGTTCGATATTCTGCGTCGCATAGTGATGCCCGGTATCGACCAGAACACGGGCTTGCGGACCGGCTTTTGCAGCCAGGTGCGAGGCCATTCCCCAGTCGGCAATGTCTGTGTGATAAAAAGCAGGCTCAAACGGTTTGTACTCGATCAGCAACCGCTGATTCGGCGCCAGCTTCTTGTGCGTCTTTTGCAGCGCCTCTTCCAACCATTCAATGCGCCTACGGATGCTCTGCGTGCCGGGATAGTTCGATCCATCCGGAAGCCAGAGCGATATATCGCGCGAACCTAGCTTGCGCGCGATCGCAACTGAATCGAGCATGTGCGCAATTGCCCGCTCGCGAATTTCCTTCGAAGGATTGCATAGCGAGCCAAACTTGAACTCCTGGTCCTGAAAAAGATTGGGATTGATTGACCCTGCGGCGACGCCATACTTGCTTGCAAGGTCGTGTACCGTCCCGGCATCGGCGGTTCCATTAGGCAAATCCCACAAGACGTGCAATGCAAGCGTGGGTGTAACCCCCGTCAGCTTGTGCACCTGGCCTGCATCGCTGAATTTCTCTTCGATCGTTGAAGCGGCCCCGGCCTGCAAAAACTTCCCAAACCGTGTGCCAGTGTTGGCGAATCCCCACGACGGGATCTCGATCTGAAATGAATCCAGTGCCTCAAATGCCAATTGCTGGAGATCCGATTTTGATTGCATGGTTTCCCCACTAAGTCTGCGGATTCTCATTCGTCTTCATTCACGCACTTCTTTGCGAAATCCCTGTCATTTCTGGCCCAATGCTACCAACTAGCGCCTGAACTCCATAATTTCCCTCGTCGACGACCAGCCGTGGGTGGCACTAAGCAGTCCAATGTTGCCCTTTGAGGTCATGGAATCCGCATCCTAGCGCAGTCGAAGTTGGTTTGTCTAATGGAACTTTTTCCATTATATCGCGTGACATCGCTGGCGCCGATTCGGCCCATCCGGCCTCCGCGCCTCGCGGGACATCTCCAATTTCACGAAGATTGCCCTCAATCAGAGCTGATGGAAGTTTCGCATTCTTCACGTCTTGTCCGGCCACAAGTGAGCAGAAAACCGATTTTCTCAGCCCATTTTTTGAAACAGAATTCGGACGCTTCAATCTCGTCACATTTTTCAAATGAGAAATAAAATTCTACTTGACAATCGTCTTTGTTGATCGCTAGCCTCGCCGTGCATTTGGATTAGGCTCTTCCACCATTCCGCAACTTTCAAAGTCGCGGTCTATCCCGAGCATTCAAGCCGAGCCAATGCAAGCCAAATTGAGCACGACTTTCAGGAGGTTTCAGGAGATGCGAATCGTTCGTATCACTCTTTGCTTGACCATGCTGCTGGTAATGACCAACAGGTTGTTCGCGCAGGCAGGCGCAACAGGCACGATTCTGGGCACTGTAACCGACAGCTCGGGCGCCATCATCCCCAACGTGAAAGTGACGGTCACCAACACTTCAACGAACACGATCCTCCGTCTGGTCACCAGTTCATCGGGCGATTATTCGGCCACTTCACTGCCCCCTGGAACATATACGGTTTCGGCAGAGGCCAAGGATTTTCAAAAGACGCTGGCCACCGCGTTCACGCTCGCTGTGGACCAGAAGCTTCGCGTCGACCTGGCCCTGAAACCTGGATTGGTCACGGAGACGCTGGAAGTTACCACCCAGGCTGTAACGCTTGACACTGACAGTTCCGACCAATCGACACTCCTGAGCCAGCAGCAGGTGGAGCAGCTTCCGTTGAACGGGCGCAACTTTATGCAGTTGCTACTCGTGAGCGCGGGCGCGGTGACCGTAGGCGGCGAGCAGGGCACGATGCGCCAGGGCGAAGGCAATGCCGTGAGCATCAACGGAGGCCGCCCTGAAGGCAATAACTATACCCTCGACGGATTGGTCAATACCGACCAGGCGCTGCAGACCCCGGCGGTGATCCTCTCGCAGGATGCCATTCAGGAATTCAAGGTGGAAAGCGGCACCTACCCCGCCGAATATGGATTCGCCGCCAGCCAGGTCAACATTGTCAGCAAGAGTGGCGGCAACAGCCTTCACGGGGCTTTGTTTGAGTCCAACCGCAACCAGGCCTACGATGCCCTGCCGTTCGCAACGGCCACCAACTACAACGCAGGAACTGCAACTGAGAACCCCGTTCTGCAGCAGAACCAATTCGGTTTTGTTGTGGACGGCCCAGTGTATATTCCCAAACTTTATAACGGCCGCAACAGGTCCTTCTTCATGGCCAACTGGGAGCACTGGATCATCAACAACGGGTATCAGTTTTCAGCTCAGGTACCAAACCCCGCGACTCTTACGGGAGATTTTTCCGCGGAGACGTATCAGGCGCAGCCCAATGCGAAGGACGGCTCCGGCAATCCGCATCCTCTTCCGGGTGGTCCGTTGCCTGCGTACGGCGATGCCGCCGGCGATTGCGCGGTGTTGCTGAACGAAAACCAGAACTGCATGCCGGTGAATCCTCTGACCGGAACGGCATATGCCGGCAACATGGGCGTCCCAGTAAATGCGCGGTTGGCGACTGTTGCCATCGCCAACGGATTTTGGGCAGCACCGACTACCCCTGGACTGCCCGAGGGGATCGTGAATTATATCCGGAACGCACCGCTGCCCCTGAGGACAAATCAGCAGACATATCGCGGAGACCAGAGCCTCGGTAAACTCGGTTCGGTCTTTTTCCGCTTCACCTATGGCACCTATTCAAATGGCACCTATCCAAACTCGAATTCACTTGTTTATGGACTCGAGACTCAATATGAGACCCAGAAGGCATGGGAGGCATCGCACACTATCAGCTGGGGCAAGGCGAATGTGAACAACTTCCGCTTTGGCTATCTGGGCGCCAACGCCCCTGAGGGCGCGCCAGCGCCACCCGCGTCGGCGGTCTCCGCGCTTGGCGAAACCGGTGTCTTTACAAAATTCGCTGCTCTGCAGCAGACGTGGCCATCTGTGTCTTTCGGTTCGCAGCTCACCGGCATGGGCGGTCCGATCAACGCCTACACCGGATCGAACGGTCCTAATTGGGAGTACGCGGATTCGTTCACGACGGTGCATGGCCGGCACACGATTGGACTTGGGATCGACTATCGCCGCTGGCAATTGGTTCGCAATCTGGATGACGATTTCTACGGTGACTTTACCTTTAACTCCAACACCATTTCCAACAATTCCACAGCCATCCCGGCCGGGCAACCGGGTGCTGGTACGTCCAGCTGTTCCAATCCATCCGGGTATTGCGGGTCTGGCAACCAAGTGGCCGATATGCTGCTGGGCTATTACAGCGCGGCCGCGGGATTTTTTCCCGGTCCCCTGAGTCCGACCACCCAGGCCGGCAATCCGCAAGACCACGTCTTCAGTTATCTGGCGCCTTATGGGGAAGACGATTTCAAGGTAAGCCAGAAGCTGACTCTCAACCTTGGCCTTCGCTGGGACTACCGCGCCGCGGCTTATGAAGCGCACAACCACTTCTTCTGGCTCGATACGAAAAACCCAGAGGGCGGCCTGTGCTACGCCGATCCGGCACTGTCGACAGACGGAGTTGCACCTGGTATTGGCGTGAACGGAGGCCCGATCCTGCGGTACTGCGGCTCGGTGCCCCATCCCGGCTCAAAGTTGCCCTTCGCCCCAAGAATTGGTTTCAACTACAGGCTCACCGACAAAACTGTAATCCGCGGCGGTTACGGCATCTTCTTCGATTCCTTCGAGGGGCGCGAGATCGACGACTCGGCTGACATTTACCCCTACAGCGAACGCCTCAGTCTGACCCCGCCGTTGACTCCAACACCGGCATCCGTTCCCAAGTTGACCAATAACTTGTTCCCAGCGAACACAACCTTGGGTCCAATGTCCTATTCGACGCTGTCGTTCATCGCGGTCATCGAGTCGGAGAATCCGCGCAACCCTTACGTCCAGAATCGCACCCTTTCCATCGAGCGTGAGCTGGCGAGGAACACCACTCTGGAAGTGAACTACATTGGAACGCACGGCACCCATCTTCTGGACCGGGAACAGATCGCTCAGCCAACATCCATTCCCGCTGCCAGCCTGGCGTTTTGCCAAACTCAGAATGCCGCAGGCGCATACGTCAACTCCGGAACAGCTCCATGCTCGCCGTCGAGCCGCTTACCCTATCCGAATTTCACCGGGGATTACATCGACAGCGTTTTCGAGGGCTACTCCAACTACAACGCGATGAATATCAAGTTCGAACATCGCGCAGGAGACCTGGCAGTAACCTCGGCCTTTACGTGGGCCAAGAGCCTGGATGATAAGTCGGCGGCAGCAGGCGTGGGCGCCACCGGTAGCGGCTACCAGGGATTCATGAATAACGCCGATCCTCAACTCGACTACGGACCGTCGGATTTCAACGTGCCTCACCGCTTTGTTACCGCGTATGTGTATCAGCTTCCGTTTGGGCGCGGTAAGAAGTTTGCAGGCAACGTGAACCGGGTTGCCGACGCGGTGGTTGGCGGATGGGAACTAACCGGTATCGCAACCTTCCAGACAGGATTCCCATTCACCATCGATGCGAACGATGCGCAGAGTTATCTGGGTACACCGTCGCAGCGGGCGAACATTGTCCCAGGCTGCAAGATACATTCCGACCTGACCGCGCCGTTCCAGCGCATCAATACGGCGTGCTTTAGTCAGCCGTTGCCGGGTGAATACGGCAACATAGGACGCAACACTCTGACCCAGCCCGGCATTAACAACTTTGACATGGGATTCGATAAGAACGTTTCTCTCGGCGAACATGCAAGGTTTCAGTTGTCGGTGCAGACGTTCAACACCTTCAACCATCACCAGTACAACATCAACGTTGGCGGCCTGGCCACTGCCGGATCGGGCGGCGGATCTTCTGTCGACTCAAACGTCAACGATGCCACCTTCGGCGTGATAACTGGGGTAGTCGGGGCGCCTCGCATCCTTCAACTGAGTGGAAAAATCACCTTCTAGCTCATCAACTTTTGTCTTACCTCGACTCTGCCACGTCTTTCCAGCGTGGCGGAGTTTTCTGTAATGGAGATACACTCAATCGATGATGTGCAAACCACTAAGGAATTGCTGGGCCCTTGCCTTGTGGGGCAGCCTGGCGCTTGCAGCACCGGCACAAACAAGCAGCGACGATCAGGCGGCGCACTACGCCGCAATTGGACAGCAGGCCCTGGCCGACGGTCACTACCCTGAGGCGCAAACTAACTTTGAAAAGCTAGCGAAACTCGCGCCGCAGGTTGCCGAGGTTCATGCCACGCTGGCTGCGATTTACTTTCAGCAGCGAGAATTTGCACTCGCAGTCCGGGAGGTTCGTACCGCGCAGAAGATAAAACCCAGTCTTCCACGGCTCGATAGTCTCCTGGGTCTTTCCTTATCCGAGCTGGGCCAGATGGCCGATGCATTGCCCCATCTTGAAAAGGGATTCAAGGATGCCTCGGACAGCGAGGGAAGACGGATGTGCGGCTTGCAACTTCTGCGCGCCTACACCGGGCTTAGCCGGAACGCAGACGCTGTGGAGACAGCACTGGCGCTGAACAAGCTATATCCCGACGATCCCGAAGTCCTCTATCACACTGGCCGCATCTACGGGAATTTCGCGTACGTGACCATGGAAAGACTCCACGACAAGGCGCCAAACTCGATCTGGATGCTCCAGGCACAGGGTGAAGCCAACGAGAGCCAGAAGGATTACGATGCAGCAGTTGTTGCGTTCAATCACGTCCTCCTTGTCGATCCCCGGCGCCCCGGAATTCACTACCGGTTAGGCCGCGTTTACCTGGCTCGCTTTCACGAGTCGCAAAGGCCCGAGGATCAAGATGCCGCCGCCCGCGAATTTTCGGCCGAGTTGGCCATTGATCCGGAGAACGGAAACGCCGGTTATGAGCTTGCAAATCTCAACGCTGCCCGAGGTAAACCCGACGATGCCATCCGGCAGTATCAGGCCGTGCTGGAGCACTATCCTGACTTTGAAGAAGCGCTCGTGGGACTGGGCGGCGTGTATCTCGAAAATCAGAGGCAGGCAGATGCAATCCCCTTGCTCGACCATGCGACACGTTTGAAGCCGGAAGATGAAATCGCCTGGTATAGATTGGCACAAGCCGATCGCGCGACCGGAGACAGGGCGGGCCAAGCCAAGGCAATCGAGGCATTCACGCGCCTTCACTCCTCTACTCCCGTCACCCTGCGCAAGCCCGATGCCGACGACGCGATCACCCCGCAGCAACTGGGTCCAGACGCAGAGACAAAGACCCCGCAGTAAATCGCTCCGGATATCAACTCTGCCTGAATGACGTTTACTCAACCGTCAGCAAACTTGTACGAACGGAATCTCCATCAGCCGTGCGAGCTTGCTGAGTTTTGTCGCGAGATGCCCCACTCCGACCGCACAATGATGCGCGGGGCCCTGCGCATTCCACGCCTCGACGAATCCCTTGGCGCCGATCGGAAACCGATAATGGCTGTTTGTATTGCCGATGCGCAGCACTTCGCCCTCCACGCTTTCTCCTTCTGCCGCCAGCAGCTTGAAACCACGCGCGGCATCCCCCACAACGGAAAGCAGCGTCACCGGCCCGTGCTTGACACCCATCTCGACCGAAAGGCCACGGCCGACTTTTCCGTGATACACATCGAGAGGCCGCACCTTGGTTTTACTTTCTGCAATCGCGATGTGCCCCGGCCCGTCGTGCCCCATCAACACCGTATCCGCCTTCAGGTCCAGCGCGTAGTACTCGGTGAACGATCCGCCCGCTCCGAGGCAATCCATGATCTTCATCGCCAGCACGTTCTTCACTTCGTACTCGCCTGCCACGGGAATTCCGCGCGCGGTCAGCAAAGATGTCCCCAGGATGATTGAACTCATCGTGTCTTCATTCGCCGGCACACCGCTGCCCTCGTAGTAATAAGCCAGAGATTGCAGATCGTGCTTCGCCGTCAACCGGTCCAGCGCAACGGAAGAGCGCGCGGCCCGCACCAATTCTTCACGCGCGCAATCGGACTGCACATCGAAGCAATTGATGAATTCGTCCACTCGCGCGGCTATCTGGTTGTCACTGACCTGCCCGCGCAGCGCGCTGAGCTCGTCTACCTCCAGATGTTCGATGTGGCTGCCAAATGTGATCGCAACTTGCGTAAGATCCGTCTGGATGTCCAGCATTCCGCTGTAATAGTGTCCCATCAGTCCAAGCCGATTCTCCGCGAGAGCCTTCTTCACGCGCGCAGCGTCGATCCACTCGCCTATCTCAGCCCACACCGCATCGTCGTGCAGAACACCCGTCACCTGGTGAAACGCGATCCCAGCGCGCGAAAGCACGTTGGCAATCTCCGGCACCGGGCATGCCGAGCAAAAGGCTAGCCACTCCCCGGTCATCGCCGTCCGGTCCCGCAGCCGATTGAAAGCTTCGTAGTCAATGGATGCATCTGGCTGCAGATTCAGAATGAGCACGGGAACCCGCGCGCGCTGCACCATCGGCAGCACCGTGCTGGACAGCGCATAGGTCGTGACATAGATGACCAGCAGATCGATATTGGCGCGACGGCAGGCATGCCCAGCCTCGTGCCCACGCTGCGGCGTATCGACCAAGCCCAGGTTTTCAACGCCCGCACCGCACTGCTCCAACCGCGCGGCCGCCTGTCGGATATAGGACTCGAGCCTCGCGCGCAGGCCCTCAAACTGAGGCCAATAGGCCTCGAGCCCAATGCCGCACAAACCTACCCGCAGATTGGTTTCTGGCATCAATTACTCCCGCCTGAATTTTAGCCAGTTTATTGGACGGCGATAACGGCAACGGCAAAGGGTGCGAGTTTGAACTCGGCTCCAGCAAACTTTCCGGCTCGCGGTTGGTCATCGCCCGTTTCCTCATCGATTGTCAGCGAGGTGGCATTTTGCAAGTCCGGACCTAGCGTGACGGTCCTTTCCGAATTAGTTTTATTTACCAGCAATACTTTCTTGCCCCGCGGCGTCATAAAGCCCTGTACCACCACATCGGACGACCCGAAGCCTTTCGCCGCCTTCTCTGAGACCAGCTTGTCGCCGGCATGAAAGTTATCCTTGATCAGCTTCAGCACCCAATAGCGCGCATTTGGTTTTCCGTTGTTATAGTCGATCATCGACACACTTGGAAATTGCGAAGGATAACCCACCAGTTGCGACTCGCCAATTACATCCACGCCCAGCTTCGTCAGCTCCACGAACAAATACCCATAGAGCGCCCCGGCTGCATTCCAATACCGGTGCGGAATACGATCGGGCAGCGCTTTTGAGGCGGCAATTTCCAGACCATCTGTCGGCAGAATTACGCCCAGTTCATCTGTATCGATTTTTGTCTGCGGCGACAAACGATCGCGAATCGAAAGAATATAGCGCGTCGTCGCCAGAAACCCCTCCGCTTGGTTGAAGAAGGTATGCTGCCAGCCATCAAGAGATTCGTCCATCGCCGGTGTCGCGTAAAAGTGAAACGAAATGTAGTCCAGAGGAATACCGGGCTTGTGGTTCTTCGGATTGAGAAAATATTCGAATTGCTTCGGATTGTTCGCCGGTGCGGCCAACGCAATTCCCATGAACTTAGTTTCCGGACTTACCTTGTAAATCCCCTCGACAATCGCATCGTAGCGCTTTGTGTAGTCTTCGGGAGTGGTGCTGTGCTCAAAGTCGATTTCGTTCAGCACCTCCCAATACGGAAACGTAAAGTGATTCGCGGACTCATGTCTCTTCCCGTTCTCGTCCGTGAATCCGCCTTTCGTATACCAACTCACAAGGCGACCAAAATAATCCCCCAGCTCCTTGCCGCTCGGGTCGCGAAGTTCGGTTCCCTTGGTGTAATCCCAAAACACCTGGTTTGGATCATCGGGATATTTCACCGGCCTATCGGTCTTGAACATCCATGCGGGAATTGTGCTGAAATTGATGATCGTCGAGTGGCCTTCCGTTGCGGCGAGAAAGTCTTTCGTCACCGGATCGATGTAGCTAAAATCCCACGAAGTCTTGTCCTTTGTCGGCGGCTCCAATTCCGCCACTGCAATCCTTGGATAGGGCAGCCACGGCACGTAGCGGACGTAGTCCGCTCCCAGGGCCTTTAGGGCAGAAAACGAGCCATCGTGGATTGGCGACCCGGGATTGAGCATCGGATTGGTCACAACTTGCAGCGTCGGCGTTGACTTCGACACAATCACCGTTTTGTCCCAATCGATGTCGACTTTGATTGGTGCTTGTTGGGCGTTCAGGCGCGACCCGCCCACCGCCGCCGTCATGCACAAAGCGACAGCGCTAACGATCCCGAAGCAGCGAACAGTGAGCCGATTCACACTTACCTCCGACGGAACAAACTGCGGATTAATTCGCGCCCTCGCGCACCACAGCGACAGGCCCTAACATGCCTGAGGGCAGCAGCGGGGAGTTCGCCTTATACGGTTTCACATCCGCAAAGGTGTACTTCGTCGCGCCCGGCTGTTCGTCTCCGATGAGACGGTTAACCCACGCGTTGACTACCTTCACGCTGATTTCGTTCGCGCCAGGTTTCAGCGCCGTTGTCGCATCGACTCGATAGGGCGCGTGCCACACCACACCAAGGCTTTTCCCGTTGACCGTCACTTCGGCGAGATTCTTCACATCGCCAAGATCGATCCATAAGCGCGAGCCTTTGGCGAACCAATCAGCAGAAACCTGAATCGTATTTGTGTAAGTGCCCTCACCCGAAAAATACTTGATACCGGGATCGGCACTGTCGCTCCAAGAGACAAGTGCATCCAGTGTCGCGGATTCTGGCGCCCCGCGGCCTGGCTGGAAATTCACCTTCCACGGCCCGGATACATCTGCCAGTTTTGACTCGGCGGCTTTCGGCAGCTCGCGCGAAGTTTCGGTCGTTGCCTTGCGGAAGACAACAAAGACCGTTCCCCATGGCTCCAGATGCAGCGGCACAGTCGTTCGACCATCCGCGATCTTGTATGACACGGGCCTGGTTGTGCCCGTTTCCGCATACCAAAGTTCCGGCGCCTTGCCGCTCACGCGGAAAGTAGCCCCTGTAGTCGTCTCATGATCGCCGCGGTTGTCGACAAAATAGAGATCGGCGCTGGCAAGTTTGCGATGTAGAAACTCGAGGCGCGTGTCAGACTCTGGCTTCGTGTAGTCAAAGTCGGGCTCCACATTCAACTGCTTGAAGACCTGACCCAGGTCTTGGCCCGCGTAAACCGTCCCTTTGCCCACTTTATGCGTCCCACTCCCATCGCCGAATAACTCATCGCTCAATTTGCGAAACTCCGCCTGGTCATCGGAAAGGCTAGGATCGTCGCTCGGCTTTGGCCCCGCGACAATCGCACCGTCTTCCACCAACTTATGAATTGCACGCAGCACTGGCAGCGACATATGTTCGCTGTAAGGATCGAGACCCAGCACACGATAACTCATGCCGCTCTTCGTGGTGATGCGTCCATTCGCCGCGTTCAATTCGTGAATAAGTGCATCCGCATTTACATAATCGAATCCGTAACCCGCCGGGACACCGGGCGACTTATTGGCAAAGATCGCCGTGAGATTCGAATCTTCTCCGTAGAAGTAAATGAAGTCCGCGCCAAAACGTCCCTGTTGCAACAGGAAGCTCGTTCGCGCCAGATAGTCGATCCAGGTGTGCGCTTCGGGTGCCCAGGTTTCGTTGCGGTTGAACCACTGTCCGAATGGCCCTAGCGTAAGTCCAGGCGCTTTGCCCACCAGCGGCTGATGCGCCGACTCATGAATCACGAAACGATTAATGCCGTTCAGAAACTCCTGGTCAGCCGTTGGCTTCAATGTCGCCGGAGACCAAGCCCATGGCGCTGCGGCCGCGGTCATTGACTCCGCGGCCGCCAGGTTTTGCCCGTAGATATGAGCCACCGAAGCCGATTCGCGATCGTCCGCGTTGTAGCCGAACTGCTCCTTGTTCACGCCCGGCGTTTGCGTCCACATTGCGCTCATGGGCACTTCGTTGAACTTCTTCACTTCCATGCCATCGGCCACAAACGCGCGCCCGCTTTCGTGTGACTCGCCGTAGTGCCCCATGTTTCGCTCGTGCAGAGTCTCCTCTAACTGCCCATAATGTTCATCTGCGATCAGGTCGGCGATCGTCTTCCGGAAATCCCACAGGAACCTGTCGCTCGCCTCAGCGCTGTCAACCACCTGCCCTGTAAGCACCGGCATCCACGGCACCGGATCATATCCTCGCCGTTTCTTGAATTGCTCGATCATGTGATCGGTCCAGTTTTGCGAACCAGCCTCCCAGCTATCGTTGATCACATAGCGAATGCCTCGTTTGCCCATGAAGTCCGCGCCAACCGTCTCTTTGTAGCTGTCGAGATACTTATCCATGTATTGCTTCACAAATCTTCTATCGAGCTTGTCCACCTCAAGGCCGGTCGCTTCCGCCGTCGCCGGATGGTTGGTAATTCCAAGGAGCGAATAGCCGAAGCGCAGGATAACCCAGTCCCCCGCTGGCGGAGTCCAGTCGAGCGTGCCATCGGGCTGCATCTTCGCGGTAAGATCAATCACCTCCGACTTGGCCACGGCCTCATTTGCACCGGACGCAGGCGTTGCGAAACCATAGAGATCCCCCTCAGGAACAAACGCAGCCTTTTCTTCAAAATGGTTCACGCGCGCACCAGGGTGGAGCGCGAGTTCGGCGATCTCAAATTCCGTCGGAGTCGGTGGCAGCTTGATTCCCAGCGAAGCTGGATCGATTCCCGCAGCCCAGGCCGGAATAGGTGGGGGAGGGTTCCGCTTGAAGGTGATGCGAAAATATTTCGCCGTCACGGCAGGAAACGAGATCGTATGTTCGGGAGCGTTACCTCCACTAAGTTTCGCCACCAATCGGAAATTCTGACCATCGTCGCTCGCCTCCAGGTTTTTCTCCGGAGCCGCGATGCCCGCCACCATGGCCTCAATCCAGCCAGGGTCCTTGGTGACAAATGTGATGGCACGGATCGCCTGCGGCTCCGGGAATTCGTATTGAATCCAGGAAATCTCACCGATCGCGGGAATCGGGATTCCGGTCGTCTTCTCCAAATCCCCGTCCGTCAGCATTGCAAAATCCGTCGACCCGCCGCTCGCCGTCATCTTAGGGTGCAGCGATTCGAGAGAGACATCGCTCGACGCGCGGCGATAAGCCACAACGGCCGCATCGCTATAGAACTGCGGAATAGCCTTTGCGCCTGCCGGCGCAGACAATGCATCGCGAATGGATAGATTCTGAAATGCGCCCGTATTGGATGGTGGGTGCGCGAGAACGCCGTGGAACGGCTTGCCGCCTTCCACGACGGTTTCGCTCCACACATACTTCTTCATACCCTGCGAGCCCGGTACCCATGGGCCGCCCGATTCGCTCCAGCCTGGCGAACCGGCGATGGCCTCTTCCATTCCCAGTTGGTCCGCCAGCGTAGTTGCGTATTTGAATGCGTCCTTCCACTCCGGCGTCATGTACGCGAGCCGATGGTCGACGACTTGAGGTGTCGAAAGCGCCGCATCGAAATTCTGAAAGCCGCCAAGGCCAGACCGATGCATCCACTCGAGGTCGAGTTCGATTCCTTCCTTGGTGATGTTCCCGTTCATCCAGTGCCACCACACGCGCGGCCGTGCACTCTCCGGCGGATTCTCAAAACCGCTCCTCAGCGAATCCACCGCCGCCTGGCCCCACGCAGCCATTGTTCCCGGAACCAGAAGCACCACCGCAATCGGAATCAGTCTCTTCCAGACGTTACCCATGTCGCTATCCTCGCCTCGCGTTTGATCGGAGTTCCCATCCCTACGCAAAATACATCGGGGATTCAGCACAGGCTAGTTCAACGAAGCGTCCGCGCCATCGGAACAGGAACGTGCGAAATATATGGGTCTGTGACGGCAGTGTCAAGTGGAATAAATAATTTTCCTATTGAAACTTTCTCTCGTCTGCCCGCGTTTCGTCCTTCCGCTCGATCCATTCATTTCGATCGCTGGGAGAACGGACGACCCTTGACCACGCCGATGCCCTCGTGGATCGTCACAAGCTGATTCGCTTGCAATGTCTTGTAATTCTCGACGGTCCCGGAGGGCCAATGAATCTCAACGCTGGCAGTGCCCTCAGATCCCAAGCCGAAATGCAGCCGCGGCTCGTTTGCCGAGAGATAGCTCGATTGGCTCATCACCTGCTGAGCCTGCACATGCCCGCCATAGCGAACCAGAACTCGTGCACCAATCGCACTTCGATTGCTTTTTGTTCCTTCGAGCCGAACCTTGATCCAGTTGTTGCCGGGCGGTGCGTCATTGCGCAGTAAAGACGGCGGCTCGTTCTGATTCATTACAAGAATGTCGACATCCCCGTCGTTGTCGAAATCGCCGAAGGCGCAACCACGGCTGCAGTGATGCGCCGCGAAAGCAGGTCCCGCCTCACTGCCAATTTCAGCAAATGTGCCATTGCGCAAGTTGCGGAACAGGATCGGCTGGCTGCGCGCGGGAAAGCGGCTGAAAACACGCTCGAGTTCAGGATAGACGTTGCCAGTGACGTAAAAGATATCCGGCCAACCATCATTGTCAAGGTCGAGAATGCAATTACCCCAGCTCACAAATCTTCGCTCCACACCAATACCGGATTCCACCGTGACATCGTCAAAATCGCCTCTCCCTGTGGCGTGATAAAGGCCGTTCGACTGCAGCTGGTAATGCGTCTTGAAGATGTCGATGTGCCCATCGAGATCGTAGTCGCCCGACGCAATGCCCATGCCAGCCATCTCCTGGCCATTGCTGCTGACGGCGAGGCCGCGGATAAGAGCTTCTTCGCGGAATGTCCCATCGTGATTGTTCATGAAAAGCAGGCTTGGCGTGGAGTCAGCCGCAACCAGGATGTCGGGCCACCCGTCTTCATCGACGTCGAGCGATACTGCGGTGAGCCCGTAAGAAGTCTTCACTTTGTCGATCCCGGAAGCTTCTGACACATCCGTGAACGTGCCGTCGCCGTTGTTGCGATACAGGGCGTGCGTTGGAATGGAGAGACCCCGCGGGCCGCAGTAAACCGCAACGCCCTGATAAGAGCATGTCGCTACATGGATGCTCGGCCTTGGCGCTGTCGCCAGATCGAATTCAACGTAATTCGCAACAAAGAGATCGAGATGACCATCGCAGTTGTAATCAAGAAAAGTGCAGCCGGTGCCGAAACGATTGCCGCTGTGCAAAAGCCCAGCTTGCGCTGTCACATCGGTAAATGTGCCGTCGCCGTTGTTGCGATACAGGCGATTGTGGCCGTAGTAGGTGAGAAATAAATCCTCGAAACCATCGTTGTTGTAGTCGCCCACGCATACGCCGTTGGCCCACCCCGGATCGCCCAGTCCTGATTTTGCCGTGACGTCGGTGAATGTCCCGTCACGATTGTTGCGATAAAGGCGATTGCCCGATCCAGACGGGATGCTATCGAGAAGACGTCCGCCAAGAATAAAAATATCCACCCAGCCATCGTTGTCGTAGTCGAAAAATGCGCAGCCGCCGCCCATTGATTCGATGATGTAAGGCACTTCACCTGTCGGGCCATACATAATGGGCTGGGTCAAGCCAGTCTGCGCTGCCACGTCTGTGAATTGGGAAAACGGCGGTAGAAGGGACGATGCTGTATGCGCAGCGCGCACAAGATTCGGCGCCGACGCTTGCGCAGCAGCCATTGCACCGGTCTGCAGCAGACGACGACGAGACCACTGGCGACGATCGGAGTAAGTCATCGAAGGCTCAACGCGGATTTTGGGCAGACGCACTGCTTGGGCTCGAAGCCGAGTGTTCGCCACCTGCCGCACCAGCCAGCATCTCACGAAGTCGCAGTGCATCGGCATTACGCGGGTCGATCCGGAGTGCGGACTCTACCGCAGCGCACGCCTCAGGGAACATCGACTCGCTGGCGAGTGTTGCCGCTAGATTCACCCATGCTTGTCCAAAACGCGGATTCGCCGAGACGGCGGATCGCAAAAATGCTTCGGCCTCGCGGTCCCGCCCTTGCTGGCCGAGCAGCGTGCCCAGGTTGTTGTCCGCTTCTGCGTAGCTTGGCGCCGCCGCAAGCGCATTCCGAAAATGCTGCTCCGCCGCAGAGACTTCGCCAGCACGCGCGGTCACGAGGCCCAGTTGATTCTCCGCTTCCGCGAACCTAGGTCTGAGCCGCAAGGTTTTCTCGAGCGCGGCTCGCTCGCCGGCCGCGTCACTGGCGCGCTCCAGCGCAAGCGCCAGATCGTACTCGAGTACGGCATCCTGCGGCAGAGCTTCAATCGCCTCGCGATAGAGCGAGATCGCCTGCGTGGCGTTCCCAGCATCGAGAGCTTGCGCCGCCTGTCCGGCCTTCGTCTGTCCCAGTGCGAGCGTAGTGGTGGCCTGTTGACATTGTTCAAATAGTTTCAGCTGTGCTTGTGCGTCCGTGGTTTGACCGAGTGCTCGCAACACTTGCGCCAAGTGAAAATGCGCTTCGGCCTTCGAAGGATCGAGAGTAACCGCCTTTTCCAATTGTTCACGCGCTGCATCGTTCTGTTTCTGGTGTGCATACGCCGTACCGAGATTAAACCGCACGTCGTAGTGGTTGGGATTCAATCGAGACGCAGCCTGCAGATGATCGATGGCTACCGCATATTGTTGCTCGTCGTTCTCGATAACACCCGACAGATAGAGAGCGTCGAAGTCCTGCGGGTGTGCAGCGAGCATTTTCTGCGCAATCGGTTGCGCGTCTGCATCGTCGTCCTGCAACACAAGCAGTCGAAGATAGAGTAGTTCGGTTGCCGCATCGTTGGGATGCGCATTTAGGGTAGCGCGAATGAGATTAGTCGCGTCCTGATACCGATGGGACTGGACATATACCGTTGCCAGTGCGCTGCCGATCCTCAACGCATTAGGTGAATTTGCGAGTGCCGCACTCAACGTATCCGCAGCCTTATCGAACTTCCCCGATTGCGAATAGGCAAGCGCGAGATCGATGGTGAGATCCTCATCGGGCGGCACCGACGAAAGCAACTCGATCGCGGCGCCGAACTGACCTTCTGCAATCCGCGCTTTTGCGAGCCAGTCAAGGGCTGTCGTCGAGTTCGGATCGATGGCGAGAGCGCCTTCCCAGGCCTTCTCCGCATCAGCCGCGCGACCCAATTGGTGATAAGCCACGCCAAGGGCCAGGCGCGCTTGCAGGTCATTCGAGTCCAATGCAACGGAACGCCGGAGTTCGGCAATGGATGCATCGGCCTGGCCCGACGAATAGAGGGACAACCCGAGAAAATAGTGCATCCGGGCTGATGTGGGATCGAGACCGATAGCCCGCTGAAATGCGGTAATCGCGCAAGAAAATTGGTGTTGCTCGCCGAACCATCCACCAAGCGCACCCCATGCTCGCGCCGATGGGTGAGCCTGGACTTGCGCCTCAAGCTCTTCCGACCCTTTGCATTCGGCCGCACGTGCGGTCCCTTCGATGCCCAGCAGAACAAATACGAGAATGGTGAGTTTATGAACCATCACGAAGCGAATCGGCTCTATCCGAATCCTCCATCACCGCGCTTGCAGAGGTATCGCTACCATTCCGCCAGAACGAAGCGGCACCGACGAGAGGGGCCTTGTCTAGCAAGCTCGATGTTACCAACTTAAAATCGAAACCGTTGAGCTCTTTTTGCGCAAAAGGAAGAAAAAGCCGTGCCGAACGCGAGATTCCACCGCCAAGTACGACCACGTCCGGTCTGAAAAGAGCTAGTACATCGCGAAGGACCTTTCCCAGATTAAATCCAAAGGTTTGAAACACCGCCCGTGCCTCCCGATCGGAGTCGGCTCCGGAGGCGATCGATACCACTTCCTCATCCTTCCCGGTCCGCGCGGCGTAATCTCCTTTGATCGCGCGCGTCGAAAGTAGGTCTTCGACGATCCCGCTTTCATAGGGAAGATTCCAGATCTCGCCACCGGGGGGTATCCCCTCGGCTTCCGTGACCCATTGCCCGTCACGCGCAAAAGCAGTACCGATTCCCGTTCCAAGAACGATACCGATGGCTCTTTTTGCGCCGCACGCAGCCCCGCATTGAACCTCTCCAAGAAGGAACGCTACGGCATCGTTGACAAAGCAGAATTGAGCGGGATGCCAGCCAAACCGCTCTGCCAGTGCGGCTCGCAGGTTCACACCATACAGCGGTTTCAATTTGTGGCGCATGTGGCTGACGCCAGCGACCAGATCGAAGGGACCGGGAACAGCGAAAGCTGCCCCGGCCGGCGGCGATCGATGGATCCCCATGTCGCGGCCAAGACCATAAAGCAGATCGAGGAACTGATCGCTGCTCACGCCCGGTGGAAGTGGAACCCTGGAGGTCCCCACGATCTGGAAGTCACTGAGAGTGCAACGTGCAATTGAGACGTGACTGCCCCCAACATCAAAGGCGAGAATAGAACGGGCATCTGCAAAATCGACCGCCACGGGCAGCTCCGATGATTTCGATACCATTTTTAGCACACATTTCCTCCGATCTGTCGAATTACGAAAAATCCGCTTGACAAAGGTACTTCCGAGGCCTTATTTCTTCTGTTCGTCGATGATAACGCTATCATAGCGTCGCAAATGATAGCGATATCGGATTGCAGATTTCAGGGAATCCGTTCACGGCTCCCGCAAGTGCGTCCGTCATCCATCGACATTCAGGAGGCAGTATGCGAATACAACATTGGTTCAACAGCTTGATCGTCCTCGCCTTTCTGGGTGTCTTCGCGCATGCACAGACGCCCACCGGCATAGTCCAGGGTGCAGTAACGGACAAAACAGGCGCTGCGGTTCAGGGAGCCACAATCACCATCACCAAGACGACCACGAATGAACAACGCCAAGCGACCACCGATGGCGCTGGACGCTTCAACATTCCATTTGTGGAGCCCGGAACTTACACTGTTGCGGCATCGGCGAATGGCTTTCGCAAAGGAGAACAGCAAAACGTCGTCGTGCAGGTGACTGAGACGCGCGCGGTCAATTTCGTTCTCGAAGTTGGAACCGTCACCCAATCGATCGAAGTCAACGCCACAACCCAGGCGCTGGACGTAGATACATCGAGCCTGGGACAAACGATCCAGAGCCAGACGATGCTCGAGCTACCCGACAACGGCCGCAACCCATTCGACTTTGCCGTGTTGGTTCCGGGAGTCACCGTGAGCAATAGCTCGACCGGACAAGCCTCCACACCGCACATCGGCGGCAGCCGCAATGCCAACAATGAGCAGGAAATCGACGGCATGACCAACATTCTTCCAGAGAACAACGTCGGAAACAACGAGTCTGCCTACCAGCCGATCGAGGACTCTATCCAGGAAGAGAACGTGCAGACCAGTGTTCTTCCGGCGGAAAATGGGAGATTCTCTGGCGGTGTCATCAGCCTCGTCACCAAGAGCGGCGGAAACCAGTTCCACGGCAGCTTTTTTGAATTCATCCAGAATCAATCGCTCGACGCTCTCCCATTCGGCACGCCCGGCGTGTCAAATCCCAACGAGAAAAATGCGGCTGCACACCAATATCAAACCGGTGGCACGATCGGCGGACCGATCATTCACGACCGCGCCTTCTTCTTCTTCGACTTTGAGGATTCGCGCGCGTCGGCTGGTCAGACGAGCACCTACTCTGTGCCCAACCCGGCCTGGTTCGGCGGCGACTTTACCAGCCTTTATGGGTCAACGACGCCAATGCTATTCGATCCCGATACGGTGGCCAAGAACAGCAGCGGTGTCTATCAGCGCCAACCGCTCATGTACAACGGCGAATATAACGTCATCAACCCGGCTCGTATTTCTCCAGTGGCCGCGGCTGCTTTGCCTTATTTCCCCAAACCCAATATTGCCGGCGCAGGCACCTACAACAACTACCAGCAGACAGGATCCGTTCCAACCGACTACTGGCATTTCGACTCGCGCGTTGACGTCGACGTAACAAAGAAGTGGCACTCCTTCCTGCGTTATTCGGAGCTGAACCAGACGGGCTCGACGCTCAATGACTACAACAATGCCGCTTCGCCCGGCAACTACGGCGGCACCTACCACACGCCGGACTTCAGCGGCTCGTTCAACAACACGTTCACCTTCACCCCGACCCTTCTGGGCGAATTCCGTTATGGCTACTCGAAGCAGAATTACAACCGAGTGCCGGTGGGCGGCAGCTTCAATCCGGGAACCCTCGGATTCGATTCTGGCTTCGTGTCGCAGGCGGCTTTGGAAGGCGAGATGTTCCCGCACTTCGGTTTCGGCGGAAACGGAAGCTTCTCCGACCTTGGCCCGCTGGGCTATGAGGAATACCAGGAGGACCCGTTGGCACAGAGCATTAACGCCAGCCTTGTGAAGATCGTCGGCGCCCACAGCATCAAGGTTGGCGGAGAGTTCCGCGCGCTGCGTGAGAACTTCTATCAGTGGAGCTACCCCTCCGGCACCTTTACAGGAGATGACAGCTGGACGCGCCAGTTCCCGCAAAGTGCCGATAAGACCGGCTTCTCAATCGCCTCGTTGCTGCTCGGTTTGCCTTCCGGTGGCGACATTACGGAAGACGAAAAGACCATCTCGACCAGCCAATACTGGGCCTTCTACGGGCAGGACGACTGGAAGGTATCTCCCAAGCTGACTCTCAACATCGGTCTTCGCTACGATTTCGATACGCCTCACGAAGAATACAAAAACCAGCTCAGCTTCTGGGACCCCAACGCCGCGTCCCCGCTGCAGAGTGCAGGCATCCCCAGCAACCTTACTGCAGGCGAGTCTTGCCCTGCCTGCAGCAACCTGCTCGGTGCGATGACCATCGTGGGTACACCGGGTGCAAAGTTTGGCAGGCGCCAGGTGCCGTTCCCCAAACTTGACTTTGGTCCGCGCTTCGGGCTTGCCTACAATCCAACTCCGAAAGTCGTGATTCGCGCTGGCGGCGGCGTCGTCTTCCAGCCCTCTGCGTTCCAGGCTGCCGGAACTACTGGCTCGCCGGGCAATGAGGGGTTCGCTACGCAGACCAACTTCAACCCGTCGTTCACCAATCAGGACAACTTGCCGGTCGCCACGCTGTATAGTCCCGATCCGGTGATCCTCGCTGCAAACCCCGGTGCAGGCACGCCGTTCTCGTCGTATGCAACTCCGCAGGGCCATCAAGCTTCGTGCGTGGCTTCCGCGGCGTGCGTCCAGGGTATCGACGTCGGCAACCAGCTGCAGAGTTCGTATTTTGACTCCTACCGCACCCCGTATTCCATCCAGTGGAACGGCAACGTGCAGTTTGCGATGCCCTTCGACATCAAACTTGAACTCGGCTATCTCGCCAACAAGGGTCTCTTCCTGATCGACGGCGATCCGGGCAGGCCCTATGACCAGCTGCCTCTTTCCACGCTGGCGGCCTACGGCTGCACGCCGGGAGCGCCTTCAAGCCAATGCACACTGCTGAACCAGGTCACGAATCCGTTTGACGGCGTCATCGGCCCAGGAACAGTCTACTCGGTGGCCTCTTCCGGCCTCACCAGCAGTTCCACAATCGAGCAGGCCGCATTACTGAAGCACTGGCCTCAGTACTCCAGCGTCTCCAGCTTCCGCAAGCCGGGTTCGGCGTCGATGTACAACGCCTTCACCTTGCGCGCGGACAAACAATTGACACACGGGCTGACTTTCACCTTCTCGTTGACGGACGGTCGCGAATATGACAACGCGGCATCATCGGTCAATTACCTGGGGAATGCCAGTCAGACCTATGCGGACCAATACAATCCGAGAGCAGAGTGGGGCATTGGCGCGCAAAACATCTCCTACCAGATCGCATCGAGTTTCCTCTATCAGCTTCCCTTCGGCCACGGACAGATGTTCCTCAACAAGGGTGGCATTGGGGAGAAGATCGTCGGCGGATGGGGAGTGAGTGGGATCGAAAGCTGGTACACCGGCACGCCGATCGTTCTTTCCTCTGCCGACAACGGCACCACAAAGGAGACCGATCAGAATCCATTCAATCAACGCCCCGCGTGGACGGGCCAGTCTGCGAAACTGCAGTCTCCGACCTACAAGCAGTGGTTCAATCCCAACGTCTTCAGCATGCCGGCTTCATTTGCGATCGGCAATGCACCCCGCACTCTCTGGGGCGCCAACAATCCGAACTTCCAGAACCTGGACCTTGCGATTTTGAAGAATACGTTGTGGGGCAACAATGAGCACTATAACGTTCAGTTTCGGCTGGAAATGTTCAACGCGTTCAATCATCCCTCACTCGGCACTCCAAACGAGAGTATTACCTCCGGCCAGTTTGGCGTGATCAGTAGCTTCAACGGCACGGCACGTCGAATCCAGCTGGCGGGCAAGTTCTACTTCTAGACCAATCGGGGTCCGGCTCTGCATGGTCCGGACTCCACTCATTTGCAACACGGATCGGTTGGAAGGAAGGCTCGGCCATCTTTCCACCCGATCTTTTGCTTTTCTTCACGCTTTACGGCACAACATGACGAGTTAAACGGAAAACCTCTAGGATATTGCCTGCGATGCCAATTCAATCTGTTCCTGCCTTGAATCTCCGTTCGAGTTTTTCCGTCCGCAGTTTTCTTCTTCACTTTGCAATCGTTGGCGTGCTCGTTTCGTTGCACATATCAGCTTCTCCCGCTCGCGCGCAGGAGATCCCGGCCGAGAGCTACGGACCTTACAACGCCGTCTTTCTCCCCGATGGCCCTGGACTGACGAAACAATTGGCCGCCCCGTCACCCCTCGACAGCCGTACTGCAGCATTGCTCGACAGGCTCGGGCTGAATAAGGAACCCGATCATCGCGACGTATTGCTCGAAGGTCGCGCCACTTGGACTCTAGCCTTCTGGTTTCGTTCCTCCGATGTTCTGCAAGGTTCGGTTCTGCTGGCAGGCATCGGTGACCCAGCGGTCGAAGACGCGCGCTTTGTCGGAGTTCTCGATGGAAGGCTGGCTCTCTGGCTCGGGCGAGGTGATGGATCGGCGAAGTTGCTCGCCGCTGACAGCGCGTTGAGCAACGCGGCATGGCATTTCGTTGCGCTCGTCGGCGATGGCCAAAACATTACCCTTTACGCCGACGGCAAGTCCGTCCTCACTCACGCGCTCGCGCAGGGTGACGTCGCAGGTCATCTGGAGATGGCGCCCGCGCCGCTCGAAGGCATAACAGATCGTCATTTTGGCGGCCAGATTTGCGGCCTTCGTGTCTACCGCGAAACGCTAGTTGCATCGCAGGTTCAAGCGATGGACGATGCGCCACCGGATTTCGCACTACCAACTTACGAGGAAGCATCGCGCCACTGGCCGGTGCAAACCTTTGCCCAGGCCGGATACAGCGCTCCGCAGGATCCATCGACTTACCCACGCGGCAAGGGCGCAATTCAGAAGCCCACCACAAAGGGACTGATGGCAGCGGAACTTCACACAGAGTTGGTGGGCCAAAATCCATGGACCATTCAAGGCGGCTGGAAGCTGGCCGCTGCGCCCACAGTCAAGGCGACAGGCGAGGAGATTTCAAAACCCAATTTCGCGGCGAAAGACTGGTGGATCGCCACCGTACCCGGCACGGCCCTCACCACGATGATCGATCGCGGCGTCTATCCCGATCCCGACTACGGCCTCAACAATCTCGCAATTCCCGAGGGCCTCGCGCACCAGGATTACTGGTACCGCGTCGCGTTCAAAATCCCCTCGGCGGCGCATGGCCAACGGCTGACGCTGACCTTCAACGGCGTTAACTATGCCGCCGAAGTGTGGCTCAACGGCAAAGAATTGGGCGGATTCGCCGGCGCATTCCTGCGCGGCAAATTCGATGTCACTTCTCTCATCACCCCGTCCGGCGAAAACGTGCTCGCGGTCCGCGTAAGTCCCCCGCCACATCCCGGCATCGCGCATGAACAGTCCATCAAAGCGGGTCCCGGCGAAAACGGCGGCATTGAAGTGCTCGACGGACCGACATTCTCCGCAGCCGAAGGCTGGGACTGGATTCCCGGAATCCGCGATCGCAACACCGGCATCTGGCAGGATGTCACGCTCACCGCGACCGGTGCAGTCGAAGTCGGCGACCTGCAAGTCATCACGACGCTGCCGAAGCCTGACCGAAGCGAAGCAGACATCGAAATTGAAACGCCTTTGACCAACACCGCGAATGACGCGGTTGATGGAGATCTGATCGCAAGCTTCGACGACGTGAATATCACGAAGCACGTGCACCTCGCCCCCGGCGAGACTGTCGTCAGGCTTGAGCCTGAGGATTACGCGCAGCTCAAAGTGCAAAAGCCGAAACTTTGGTGGCCCAACGGCTACGGCGAACCAGCGCTCCACACGTTGCGAGTCAACTTCACCACCGGCGGCAAGACAAGTTCCGAGCGCAATATCGAGTTTGGGATGCGGGAAGTGAGCTATGAGACTTCCCTCTTCGACCCAACAGGCCACTTACGCCGCGTTGAAGTGTTGCCCAGCCGCACCCATGATTCGAGTTTGCCGCTGATCGATGAAAGCCACGAAGGCATTCGTCAGATCGACGACAAGACACCCAACCAGATGCCGCCGGGGCAGCCATTGCCGGAGTACTTCCGCCATGCGTGGGTCCATTCGCTTGCGCCTGGCGCGCTCGATTCTCCCTCAGTTCACGCCGTTGAAAGCGGCTGGCCTGGAACAGACATCGTGATCAAGGTGAACGGCGTTCGCATTGCAGCGCGCGGCGGCAACTGGGGCATGGATGACAGCCGGAAGCGCGTCAGCATCGAGCACCTCGAGCCCTACTTCCGCCTCCATCGCGATGCGCATGTCAACATGATCCGCAACTGGATGGGACAGGATACAGAGGAAAGCTTCTACGCCCTCGCGGACAAATACGGCCTAATGGTGTGGAATGATTTCTGGGAATCGACTCAAAACTACAATGTCGAGGCCCAGGATCCGCAGCTCTTCCTCGCAAATGCGCGCGACACAATCTTGCGTTTCCGCCACCATCCGTCCATCGTGGTCTGGTGCGGCCGCAATGAGGGCGTTCCCCAGCCAATCATCAATGAAGGTCTCGCCACGCTGGTGCGCACGCTCGATCACACCCGCTACTACACCGGCAGTTCCAATCAAGTGAACCTGCGCAACTCGGGCCCCTATCAGTTCCAGCCGCTCGAAGCGTATTTCCGAATCAACCGCGGCTTCAGTGTCGAGCTCGGCATTCCCAGCGTCCCCACGCTTGAGAGCCTGGAGTCTTTCATCCCTGAACCGGACCGCTGGCCCATCAGCGACACGTGGGCGTATCACGATTGGCACCAGAGCGGCAACGGAGCGGTGGCGCCTTTTCTCGCCCACATGGATACGGAATTCGGCGCACCCAGTAGCCTTGAAGATTTCGAGCGCAAGGCGCAGATGCTCGACTATGTCGGCCACCGCGCGATCTTTGAAGGGTTCGCGGCGCACCTGTGGGAGCCAAATTCAGGACGCATGATCTGGATGACTCAGCCCGCCTGGCCCAGCATGGAATGGAATTTCTTGAGCTGGGATTACGACACGCAGTCCAGCTTTTACGGAACCCAAAAGGCTTGCGAGCCTGTGCATGCTCAGTTGAACCTGACCGACAGCACGGTCGACTTGATCAATCTTCGCGAAGCGCATCCGTACAAAGTGGAAACGCGCATCGTCGGCCTGGATGGCAAGGTCCTTAACGACCAGACCAATCAAGTTGAAGCAGCAGCCAATGCGCGCACGCCGGTGGGCAAACCGGAGCTAGAAAAGCTGGCGAACGACCACACCATCCTGATTGCCCTCCGAGTTACCGATACGAACGGTACGCCGGTGAGCGATAACCTCTACTGGTGGTCGAAGCAGGAGTCGAGTCTCCGCGAGCTTGATGCACTGGCAGACGTCAGGCTCAAGGCCTCCGCAACTTTGGCCGCCAGCCCCGGCGAACGCCAAGCCACCATCAAACTCGAAAACACCGGAACTGTCCCGGCGTTGCTCGTGAAACTGACGCTCAAAGACGCCGCCACGGACGCGCGGATTCTGCCGGCCTATTACAGTGAGAATTATGTTTCGCTGCTTCCCGGCGATTCACGCACAGTCACCATTGCCTTCCCTGCTGGCGAATCCAGACCGAAGATCGCCTTGCGCGGATGGAACCTGGAGAAGGAGACGATTGCCGTTCGTTGAACAGATGAAGGAATTGCGCCATCACCTCGTATGCAACACACTCTCCGCGAGTTCGCGCTTTCTTGCGCTGGCTGGTTTCTGATGCGTTCCGCAGGATTCGCGGAGAACCAGCTCGACGGGCAGCACGATGTGCTTCCCTCGTTCCGTGCGGTCGTTGTTCAGCAGGCGCGAGAACAGAATGTTCGCGCCCATGCGCGCCAGGTCAGTAATCGGCTGGCGCACCACAGTTAACGGAGGGTTCAGGATGTTGGCTGTTTCAAAGTCGTCGAACCCAACAAGAGCAACAGATTCCGGAACCCGCACTTTGAGATAGGCCAGCGCGTGAATTGCATTGCGCGTGATCAGGTTATTGCTGCAATAGAAGGCTGTGGGCGCATTTTTGCTATCCAATACGCTGCGAATGGTTGCCACCATTTCGGTTTGCGTGCCGTTGCCGAAATAGAATTCCGGCTTCAGGTTCGCCTTCTTCAACGCTTCTCGATAACCCTCGAAACGCGCGCGGATTGTGTATAGATTGCGCGAGAGGCCGAAAAAAGCGATACGGCGATGCCCATGCTGGATCAGGTGATTGACACCCAGTTGCGACCCGAACTTGTTCTCGACGACGACGCTGTCGAAAGAACTGTTGTCTATGGGTCGATCGAGGGTCACCACCGGAGTGCGGCTGAACTCACTGCCCGCGATGCGCGACACTCCGCCGGCCGCAGGGATAATGACGAATCCCTCAACTTGGCGGCGGAGCATACGGCTTGCTTCGTTGTACTCGCTATCGGGGTCTTCGTCCGCGGTGGCAATGATTACGGAATAAGCATGCTCCTTGGCGACCACGCTCACGGTCTGCGCGCAGATCGCGAAGAATGGGTCAACGAGGTTCGGGACAATCACTCCTATTTGATGCGACCGCTGGTCTCGCAGCGCGCGCGCGACTTCGTTCGGCCGGTAGTTAAGCGTCGCAATGGCATCAAAAACGCGCCGCGACGTCTCCTCGCTCACCTTCACACTGCCGCTCAGCACCCGCGATACGGTCATCGTGCCGACACCGGCAAGCTTGGCAACATCGCTCATGCGGGGAGGCCGATTCATGGCGCTCATCTTCTCGTACAGCCTTTCAATCGAATCAAGTAACCCTCAATCTTTCACGGAGCAGAGTCGATGGTCAAGGATCGCATGAAGATCATTAGGAATTCGGTAGTACTTTATCTCACGGTTGCATCCGCATTGATTCTTGCAAATGCGCAGACACTAGCCACTCCAATCGCAGCGCCCCATGCGGCGTCCGTCAACCCGAATGCAACCCCCGAGGCCCGCACGCTCCTCAAGCAGATCGACCAGATCTCCGGGCACTTCACTCTCACCGGTCAACATAATTTCCCCAACCACGTTTCGCGCTGGTCCGACCGAATCTATGACCTGACCGGAAAATTCCCAGCGATCTTCGGGCAGGACTTCGGCTTTTCCAGAGGAGAGGACAAGGATTCTGTCGAGGGTCGCCCCTCGATGGTCGAAGAAGCGAAGCGCCAGTATCGCAATGGCGCGGTGATCGCGCTGACCTGGCACGCTGTCCGGCCCACCGACGACGAGCCCGTCACCTTCCACGACAGCGTGCAGGGCCACCTGACCGACTTCGAATGGAATGAACTGCTGACCCCCGGCACTGACCTCTACAACCGCTGGGTCGAGCAGGTCGACGTGATCGCGGGATACCTGCGCCAATTGCAAGATGCGGGCGTGCCCGTGCTCTTTCGTCCCTATCACGAGATGAACGGAAACTGGTTCTGGTGGGGCGGCCGACCAGGTGAACACGGCTCCGCAGCACTTTACCGCCAGCTTTATAACCGCTTCGTCAACGTGCACCACCTCAATAATCTTGTCTGGGTTTGGAATGTGAACAGCCCCAGTGAGAACGCAGGACCCATCGCATCCTACTTCCCAGGCTCTGAATATGCCGACGTTGTCACGATGGACATCTACGGCGAATTCAAGCAGAGCTACTACGACGATATGCTGAGCCTGGCCGGCGACAAGCCCATCGCGCTTGCCGAGGTGGGCGCCATGCCGACTCTCGATGTGCTGGCGAAGCAGCCGCGCTGGGCCTACTTCATGATGTGGAGCGGACTTGCCGAATCGTCGAATTCATCCGAGCAATTGCAAACCATGTTTCATGCGCCGAATCTGCTGAACCGCGGAGACGCTCCATTCACCGCCCCCGTGCCACTCGCGGCAAGCAACGTCGAGCCGGTCACTCCCAAAGCACTTCCCCAGGTCAAGTCAATCCTCGACCGGCTTTACCAGACCACAGGAACGTATGTTCTCAGCGGTCAGATCAATGCCGCAGGTTCGCTCAGCGCAGCCACACGGCAGGTCTTCCAGGCGACCACAAAGTATCCAGCCATTTTCGCGGCGGACCTCGACACGACCGGAGATGCCGATTCGGCGAAGCAGATTATCGACGAGGCGACTCAGCAAAACGCAACCGGTTCGATGGTGAGCCTGCGATGGCTGGCGCCGAGTCCCGCTGACATTGGTCAGGGCGGCAACGCAGTCGCAGGCCACGACACCCGCGAGATCGCGCTCACGGATTTTGAGTGGAAAGAGCTAATGACGCCGGGTACACACCTCTATCAGCATTGGTGTGCGCAGGTGGACGCGGCCGCCACCGAGCTGAAAAAACTTCAGGACAAGAACATCGCTGTTCTCTGGGCGCCGTATCCGCAGCCAAACGGCAAGCAGTACTGGTGGGCCGGATACGCTGGCATTCACGGCAGCGCTGCCCTCTATCGAATGCTCTTTGACCGCCTGGTGAACCACGATGAGGTTCACAACCTCATCTGGGTCTGGCAGGCAGCGCCGGGTGGATTCGGTCCCGGCGCGAATGGACCCTATGGCGAATTCTTCCCTGGATTCCTCTATGTGGATGCGCTGGAACTCAGCGTGAACCGCACGCAATCCAGACTCCGCAGCGATACATTCCTGCAAGGCTTTGCAGTCGATAAAGTGATTGGCCTGGAAATCGACGGTCCCGTGCCCGATCCGGCTTTCTTCTCGCGCGAGACAAACTGGGCATGGTTCCTGCTCGCACCGCCGCCGGCCAGCACGGTAAACGACGCTGCGACCACGCAGGCTTTGCGCTCGCTGTATAGCGATCCGCGGGTCCTGGCGCGATGAACCCGGCGCGCGGCGTCGGCTCGTCGCTTCAGTCGCGTGGAACGTCCGGCAGATATTCGTAGCTCACGAATGCGATCTTGGCGCTGTCTGGCGACCACGAGGGCACATTGATCGTTCCCTGGCCACCGAAGAGTTTCACGAGCACGTGGACCGATTTGTCGGTCATCGACATCAGATGCAGCGCAACGTCCTTGTCCGGCGGATGTCCGCTGACTCCTTTTTCATAGGAGAGAAAAACCATCCATTTTCCGTCCGGCGAGATGTGCGGAAACCAGTCGTTGGTCTCGTCTGCGATCACCTGCTCCTGGCCGCTTCCATCTGGATGCATCCGCCAAATCTGCATGTACCCGGTGCGTTCCGAGTTGAAGTAGATCCACGCGCCATCGGGCGAATACTCCGGGCCGTCATCGAGCCCCGCTGCAGTCGTCAACCGCTTCTCTTCTCCGCCGTTAACTGGGATCGTATAAATATCGAAGTTGTCGCCTCGCTGCCCCGTGAACGCAAGAGTCGATCCATCGGGCGACCACCCATGCCAATACGATGGCGCATTCATGGTCACCTGGTGAGGCGTCCCACCGGCAATCGGCAACGTGTAAACCATCGATTTTCCGGTCTGCGACGAATCGCTGATGGCAATCATGGTGGCATCGGGCGAAATCCCGTGATCGTTGTTGCACTTGTTCTGTGCACCGGTATCAACGCGCACGGGCTCACCGTCGTTCACCGCCAGACGATAGATTCCACCCTCCTGATTGAAGAGAAAATACGAACCGTCGCGGGCCCAGTTAGGAGCCTCAAAGTGTGCCCGCGCCACATAGGCGACCCGTCTGTCGCCCGACGCAACCGGCACCGTCTCGAGCGCGCTGTAGAGGACAACCTTCGTCTTGTCCACAGGCGCAAGCGCTTCCATTCTTACGTCGGAAAAGACCGCCGTCTGCAGATCGTCCTTGTCGTGCGCAGACACGCCGATGCCCACATAGAAGTCTCCGCTGAGCGCCACCTTCGTGGAGGCTCCGGCCGGGTGAAGCTGCCCGTCTTTCCCTGCAACAAATGCATAGAAATAATCTCCGCGCTTCTCGAGCCGCACACGCTGCGGAGCAACAATGTTCGCTTGCACCTCGCGCGTATCCGCGCCGACAGCATCGCGAAACTGCATTGAAGCCAAACCATCGCCGTGGCGTGCTACATCCACCGACGGCGAATTGCCCCCAAGGCTTTGCCGGATCATGAGGACAGCTTTGCGATGGTTGTTGCCTTTGTCACCCGCGATCGCGATAGTCGCGGAAATTGCGACGTCGCCCGACATCTTCTTCCACACAAAGTGAAAGTCGTCGACGCCGAACCACATGTTCTCGCCGCTCCCCGTGACGGTGTACTCACCTTTCGCGCGATCGAAGTGCGCGGAGCCAGCATGGAGCAGGGTGCCGACGTCGCCGTGATCGTCAAAAATACCCAGCGGTTCCGGTTTGGATTCAGCCAACGCAACAGCAACGGAAATCGAAACCAGCAACCCGACGAGAATCTGCGTCGAGAGCCGGCCAACCAATGACTCGTTCATCGAATGTATTCCTCGTTCCTATGCAATCGGCCAGCGTTCCTCTGCAAGCTTGGCATCTGCGCCGATTTGGTGGGAACGATATCATCCAGCTCGCGCCAGCGTCAATCTTCGAGCATAACGTTGCAAAGGAATTTTGGGGGTTGCGAAAACTCTATCCAGTTGATCGCGGTCGTCGGCGCCTGTCTTATAAGCCGCTCATGGTCCTCAGTTCGCGGATGTCCAATCCAATACGACCTTCCCTGTGTTCCCCGAGATCATAGCGTCAAAGCCCTGCTGAAACTCGTCGAAGGAAAATCGATGCGTAATGACCGGCGAGATATCCAACCCGGATTCCAGCATCGCCGACATTTTGTACCAGGTTTCGTACATCTCGCGTCCGTAGATGCCTTTGATCGTCAGCATGTTGAAGATGACAGGCCGCCAGTCCATTGGAGCATTCTTTGCCGGGATTCCGAGCACGGCAATCTTTCCACCATGGCTCATGTTTCCAATCATGTCGCTCAACGCCTGAGGACTTCCCGACATCTCCAAGCCAACATCGAATCCCTCGGTCATTTTGAGTCGTCTCTGGACATCGAGAAGTGGCGTGTCGATTGGATTCACCGCCAACGTCGCACCCATTTTCCGAGCAAGATCAAGCCGGAATGGATTCAGGTCCGTTATCACCACGTGTCTCGCCCCGGCACGCTGAACCACCGCGACTGCCATGATTCCGATGGGGCCCGCCCCAGTGATGAGAACATCCTCCCCAAGGACCGGGAAGGAAAGCGCGGTGTGAACAGCGTTCCCGAAGGGATCGAAGATCGCGGCTACTTCCTGGTTAATGCCAGGATTATGCCGCCAAATGTTGGTCATCGGAAGCGAGATCAATTCAGCAAAGGCTCCTGGCCGATTCACGCCGACGCCTTCAGAGGAAGCACAAAGGTGCCGCCTCCCGGCCAGACAATTGCGGCACCGGCCGCAAACAACATGACCCTCTCCGCTTACAAGATCCCCCGCGAAGAAGTCGTTCACATTCGACCCGGCCGCGACAATTTCGCCGACAAACTCATGGCCAATCGCCATCGGCACCTTGATCGTCTTTTGCGCCCATTCATCCCATTGGTAGATGTGAACATCCGTTCCGCAGATGCCGGTGTAGTGCACACGGATCAGCACGTCATTGATGCCGATTGTCGGTTCAGCGATCTCTTCCAACCACAGCCCGCGCTCTGCCCTGCTCTTGACCAATGCCTTCACTCAATGATCTCCACACTCAAACGTTCCTCCCGGAGTCTACCGCTTGAGGCGTTTGAAGCAAAAGGCAGGACGTCGCGATGCTGTTCCGAGCAAGGAATGACGAAGCATTTTCTCAGGCCAGCTTTTTCAACTCTGGATATCGCATATAGACGCGCCGCTGATCTTCGCGCGTCAATTGTCCCAACCGGATCGGCTTGTCCTGCGGTCTCGTGCCCTTCTGGTTCAGCACGTTCATCAGGCTCCATTCCCGCTGCAGGCCCTCGGGTTCATGCGCCGGCGAATCATACCGTGTAAAGTCGAGCACCATAACGGGACTGTCCGTTGTCCAGTTATTGAGCAATCCCAGCCGAAACTCCTGGTTCATGAACCACCGGATCTCCAACTCCTTCTCCGAGCCGGGAGCTCCGGTCCCATTAGCTTCGAAGCGGTAATTGAGCGACGCGTTGTTGGGCGTTTGCTTCCGCCACTCCATGCCAAATGCTCCTTCGGTGAGCACTTGGGTGTCCGGCCATCTCTCCTTGACTGCCTGCAGCCACCAGGTCAAGTCCTTATCGTGGCCAACCGATACCTCCCAAATTCCTGTCACCCAGCCAAAACCATTCAAAGCGTGGCCCTGATCGAAGTGCATCGCGGTGGTGGCCATCATCTCCTTGCGGCCAGCTCCTTCACCCAGATTCCCTACCGTCTCGATCGGACCCACGCCCATGCGGCTGTTAAATCCTCCCTCGAATCCGTTGCGACGTGCGGCCAGAAAATCGCACGTCCAGCCGTCCAGACAGACGCAGTCAATAAAATCCGCCGGTCCCTGAGCCGGTTTCAGGTAGTGTTCGCGACTCGGGTAGTAGGGATAGCAGATGCCGCCGTCACCATCGCCGTTGTCGATGCCGTGCTGGCTCCAGATCTGGCCCTGGCACACATGAATGCCCTCTTCTTCGGCGAGGAAGCGCTGGTTCTCGGCATCCATGAAGCCGGCAACCAGGCACTCCGGACGATATCCATTTCCTGCCATCTGCGAGATCGATTGAAGCGCCTTGTGAATCGTCCCGCGAATGTGTTCGCGGGTGTCGTACATGGGCGCGAAATAGCCACCGGGAATAAAGGTGACCTCGTCGCCGTATTGTTCGTGATAGGAGGCGAGTAGGCGCCGCGCATCCTTATACTCCTGCCGAGTATCGTTCAGTGCCAGCCAGCTGATCGCCCAGGTCATCTTGCCCCCAGGGCACCCTCGCGCAAAGGCTTCCCGCCGCGAGCGGATATGGTCCGGGCTGTTGTCCGCTGCCTCGTCTTCGCCGATCGAATGGTTGGGAGTTACCTCGATCTGGTTTACGCGCACGATCGATACATGAGTCACAAATCGGCCCCGCAGTAACGATTCGCCTGCGCCATAGGCCAGCGCGCTGTTTCCCAGAGGTGCAAGCGTCATTGAAGCCGCGGATCCCGCAGCCCCGCGCAAGAACTTTCGTCTAGTCCAGAAATCGTCCATCCCCCTCCTTCGACACCTCGCGATCTCTGCGAGTCTTTCTTGCAGAGACTTCTTTCGCCGCAAATCCTATCGAAGGATACGCCGTCCTGCCTGGATGGGGGTGGAGGGAGTCAATTCAGCGCGTACTGATATTCCTGTGGGTGGGCCTGAACGGGAGGAGAAGCGTATTTCTCCTGGAGCTTGCAGCATTTGAAGGCTAGCAAAATCGGTCGCCCTATCAAATATCGAGCGAATGGAGCTCGTTGAAAGTGCATCAACATCAGCCACCGATCTTCTCCGTAAGGATTGCCCAGCGTTCATAGATCGCATCATGCTCTGTCTGAGCCGATTCCAACTCCGCCAACGCATCCGTCAACGCGTTCGCATCCGTCGCAACCTCGGGATGGTCGATGCGCTCGCGCGCAGCCTGGAGCCTGGCATCCGCGGCTTCAACGCGGGCTTCGATGCCATCGTATTCGCGCTGTTCGATGTAGGAGAGCTTCTTCTTTGAGCCTGTCGTGGGAGCACCCGGCCGCGCCTGCTTCGTGTCGGTGTCATCGCTTCTTCCGCTTCTCGATTCGCCGCCCTGAGCCCGCCACTCCTCCCACTGGCGATAGTCCGCGAACAGTTCTGCATTCCCGCAACCATCCAAACCAACCACTGCATTGGTTACGCGGTCCAGCAGATAGCGGTCGTGCGTCACCAGCACCACCGCCCCGGAGAACTCGAGAAGCGCCTCTTCGAGAATTTCGAGCGTAGGAATATCAAGGTCGTTGGTCGGCTCGTCAAGAATGAGCACGTCCGCGGGCTCCAGCATCAGCCGCGCGATGAGCACACGCGCACGTTCACCTCCGCTCAGCCGCGCGACTGGCTGATTGAGTTGCTCCCCGGTGAAAAGGAATCGCGCCGCGTAGCCGGCGACATGCACCACTCGGTCCTGATAGATCACAGAATCGGAATCGGGCGCAAGGGCCCGGCGCAGGGTGAGATTGGTGTCGATCTCACGCATCTGGGAGAAATAGACAATGCGCAGTTTTCCGGCGCGACGTACGGTTCCCACGCTCGCCTGCAGTTCGCCCGTCATTGTACGCAAGAGAGTTGTCTTACCCGATCCATTAGGGCCAACCAAGCCAAGTTTCATGCCGTTGTTCAAGCCGAAACTGACGTTGCGCAGAATCTCCCGGCCACCCAGCTCGATCGTCACGCCATCCAGTTCGATGAGGCGCTTGGTCTGCCGATTGGTCGCATCGAAGCTGATGCCTGCGGTGGCCACGCGGCTGCGGGATTCGGAATCTTCGAGCCGCGCAATCAATTCGTGCGCATTATCGATGCGCGCCTTGGCTTTGGTGGCGCGCGCCTTGGGTCCGCGGCGGAGCCACTCAATCTCAGTTCGCACGCGATTGCGCAGACCTTCCTGCGCGCGCTGTTCAGACTCAAGCCATGCCTCCCGGCCCTCGAGAAACTTTGAATAGCTGCCCTTCAAGCGCATCAGTCCATCGCTGTATATGCGGTTCAGTTCGACAACTTCAGTAGCGACGTTTTCAAGGAAATACCGATCGTGTGCGACCACGATGAATGCGAAACTCGCCGCATCGAGCAAGCCTTCCAGCCACTCAATGCCTTCGAGATCCAGGTGATTTGTCGGTTCGTCGAGCAGCAAGACTTCCGGCTTGAGCACCAGGGCTTCGGCGATTGCCAGCCGCTTGCGCCAACCCCCGCTGAGGCTCGCCGCCTCGGCATCCATACTCTCGCCGGTCGAGCCTGGGTGATCTGCAAAGCCGGCTCGACCCAGTGTTTCGCGTAAACGCTGCTCGCGTTCGTTTTCAGGCACGGCAGCCTTTGCCATCGCCCCTTCGATTGTGCTGCGAACCGTGATCCCGGATGGATACTCCGAGATCTGATGCACATAGCCAACGCGGGCGCGCTTGCGGAATGCGACCTCGCCCGTGTCGGGTTCCTGCTCGCAGGCAAGCATTGCCAGCAGGGTGGACTTCCCAGCTCCATTCGGTCCAATGAGACCAATTCGGTCGCCCTCGTGCACAGCGAAGAATATTCCCTGAAACAAAGGGTTGGCGCCGAATCGTTTAGAAATGTTCTGCGCATTGAGAATCGGCGGCATTCCTTCAGTTTACGGGTTATTCGAAGTCCTGGCCCGCACAGACGATGAGCGTGCGCCTCCGCCGCCTGCGAAGGTGCTCGCTCGCTGAATCCTCACCGACGGCCCGGTAAATTATTCGTAAAATGTCGCAGAAGTAGGCTTGTCCTGCTCTCCGTGCGAAAGAGACGCGTGAAACGCTCGTTCGAGCGGCTAGACAATCCTGGCTGGTCGAGCAATCCTTTAATTGCCGTGAGCATCTCCGGAAAAACGCTGCGTGATCGATCGGACGCACTCTCTGTTTCGAATGAGGACTATTTCAGAGAAGCTTCGTAGATGTCGCTTTGGGCTCTCTGAACCATCGGAACCAGCAGTGTGCCCCCATCCGGAGAGACCGAGCAGCCGAATTCCAGGTCGGGCAACGCGACATCAAAGTGCTTGAGGATTTGCGCCTTCCCTGAGGCAGCATCAACGGCTAGCAGATCCCGGGTCGAGGGCGAATCCGATGGCGAAACCATCAGGTAGAGCGTGCCCTTGTGAACGCAGAGATCGGACGGCGCAGAGACCCAATTGTTCGAGTGGAAGACGACACGCTGAGCGCCCGTCATTACATTTCGCTGCACAATCTGTAAGTCGGTGCCGGAGTTCTCAAAAAATAGCGACTGGTCGGACCAGGACATCTGGAAAGCCCAAGGAGCGTCCCAAAGCATCTCTTCTGCACGCCGATCGCCGCGTGCCGGAATGCGCCAAATGCGCGGCATTCCACGATCGTTCGAATTGAAATAGATGTATTTGCCATCGGGTCCAAAGACCGGATTGATATTGCGGTTTTGACTGAAGGTCAGTTGCTGGTTTGCGCCCGTGCTCACGTCCAGCATCCACACGTTGGTTGCACCATTGCGGCGTATCGCAAAGAGGACCGAGTGAGAATCAGGAGACCACGATGGTGTGAGCGGAAACCCGTTGCCATTCAACTGAGTGAGTTGTCGCGCGCTCGTCCCGTCGGTATTTGCCAGCCAAAGCTCAATGGCGCCGCTCCGCGTGCTTACGAAGACGATCTTCCGCCCATCGGGCGAGTACACTGGCGAGTAATCCTGGCGGCTCGAAGGCGCAATCAAACGCGATGAACCAGTTTTGTGCAGCGCCACCTCCATCAGATTAGTCACGATGTCCTGCTGCTCGGCAGCGAGCGTCTTTCCCGACGGGGAAACAGCAGGAAAAGAGAGGTTCAAACTGCCACCGAGAACACGGGTGAGGGCCGAACCATCGACATTCACCTGCCAGATGCCCCAACCAAGACCGCCTTTCATACTGCCGAAGAGAATGTGCCGACCGTCGCGGCTCCAAGCAATTCCGCGCACGCCAGGATTGTCGGGTGTCAATTTAAGAGCGGGACTATTGGCCTCCCCCTCTTTCGAAACCAAGTAGAGATCGCCCAAGCCGCCACGGCGAAATGCAACCTCAGAACCATCCGGAGAGAACTTCCCATCGATGTCACCGGAATTCCCCGCTGGAGGGTTGGTGAGCGGCTTGCGGTTCCCTGTGGCCAGATCGAAGAGGATGAGCCGTATCGGCGAAGTGCTCGATGGCTGCTCGGCAACCAATAGACTTCTCCCATCTGGTGACCAATCAAGAGCGGGCAGATCGTCGGATGAAATCCAAGGGCACGAAAACACACCAACAGTTCCTTCGGTGCCTCCATTGAGGGGTGCTCGCACCACCTCGTAGCTGCCGGGACTGACATAGCTAAGGAACAGAATCTCCCGGCCGTTCGGCGACCACACCGGGCGAAACTCCGCACGCGTCCCCTGGGTCAGCCGGAACGGTTCCGATTGACCGGCGCGCTGGATAAAGATTTGAGGAGACGCGCCGGCGCGGGCATTCCAGGAAAAGGCCAGTGCCTTCCCATCCGGAGACCACGATGGATTTTGTTCCTCGCCAGGCAACGCATTGAACGGCATCGCTTCCCCCGCGACGGGAATCCCCTGCGGTTCAAGACTGCGCGACTTGAACCAGAGGAAGAAAAGAATCAGAAGTGCGGACGATAGAAGCGCAACGGCTAACCCTGTGACCCACCGAACAGGCGGCTTTGTCGAAGCTGCGTGTATTTCTGTGACAGTCTGTGCGTCCGCACCAGTGAAGAATCCGACGTCAGTTCCTGATGCTTGCCCGCTCGGCACGCCAAGCTCGACCGACAACCTCCTCGATTTGGGAAGAGCACGAACGGCCTGGGGAACATAAGTGCCCTTGGGCATCGTGATTTGGATAGGACTGTTAACGCCATCAGTCTTGTAGTAATGCTCAAGCTTGTCTCGCAGGCGGCGGGCATGCACACGCACAATGGGGTCGGTGCGCGGATTGTAGTCCGCGTTCCGGCCGAAAACCTGCAATGCAACCGTTGTCTCCTTGATCTGATCCTGGTTTCCACACAGGCTCTGCTCCACGCAAAACCTCAGAAACTGCACCGAGCGCGCAGAGGCGCAGAACATCGGCGAAGCGAGAATGCGCTCAAGCTCGGCACGGATCTCCGCGGGATTAGCACTCATTTCATTAAAAGAGTAGCGGTTGAAGTTTAACGTTGCGTGAAGGGGTTTTTAAGGTTACACGTGCCGTGTAACCCACGTATCGCCTTGACACTCCCTTGCCACTCTGCGCGCAGTCCACGCTCAATTCATGAAAAAGCTGAGGAATCTCGCCGCAGCCTGCTTTTTCCGGCCCCGGAAAAAGCGCGCCTCGACTTTCATAGCTCAATGTTTTCTCATTCTTATCGCTCCGATTCTCGCGAGCGCTCAAAGCGGGCTTGTCAGCGGGCACATCGCGGATTCGACAGGGGCGTCCGTTGTCAAAGCGACAGTTGACATTCAAAACACGGGAACCGGGATCCGCTGGACCACAAACACAAACAGCTCCGGCTATTTTCAATTTCCGCCTCTCGAGCCAGGCCCCTATTCGGTGCGCGTGACTGCGGACAACTTCGCTGTTGCGAACGTCACGAATCTGAGATTGGAAGTGGGTGGAACGCAAACCGTTGATGTAGTGCTCCAGCCGGCCACGGCAGCCGAGACAGTGCTGGTTTCAGCCGGTGCTCCCGAGCTCGAAGTCAATCATCCGGATCGTGGAAACGTGATCGAGAGTGAATTCGTGCAGACGATGCCCCTCAATATTAGGAATCCGCTGCAAATGGTGAATTTCGCCCAAGGCGTAACGCCGTACAGCCTTGACTCGGGAAATAACGACGCCAGCGAAGCCTACACCAATACGTTTCGAATTAACGGAGGCAAAATCGCGACAACCGAGAGCCTGCTCGACGGCGGTGTGAACACCACGCAGTACGACCTCAACGCGATCGCCGCCGTCCCCCAAGTGGATTCGATCCAGGAATTCAAGGTGCTTACCGACGCCTATGCTCCGGAATGGGGCCATACCAGCGGCGGCGTGGTCACCTTCTCGACAAAGTCGGGCACCGACAAGCTTCATGGCAGTGTGTTCGAATACATTCGCAATAGCGACACCGACGCGAACAGTTTTGCAGCCGACTTGGCTGGCTCGCCTAAACCGCACTTCGAACGCAATCAATATGGATATGCCATTGGCGGCCCGGCGGCGTTTCCACCCCATTATCGCGACGCCAATCACCGTACTTTCTTTTTCCAGACGTACGAAGGCCTGCGGCAGAGCCAAGCCGGAAACTTTACTTACACCGTGCCTACGGCCCTGGAACGGCAGGGCGACTTCTCGCAATCATTTGACACAAAGGGAAACTTGATCGTGATCTACGATCCGAGTTCCACTACGTTGCAGCCCGCAGGCAGTACAGCCTGCACGGCCACGCCGGTTGCCGCCGGTCAAACCGTCTATTGCAGAAGTCCATTTCCAGGGAACAAGATCCCCAACCTGGATCCGGCGGGCAAAGCGATCATCAATAGCTACCCCACGCCAAACCAGCATGGCTCTGGCCTGAGCTCGGTCAACAATTTCTTCTCTGCCTCACCGACGAGCAGCATCCAGGATACGGTGAACTCTCGCCTCGATCACAAGTTCACTGAGAAGCATTCAATCTTCCTGCATTACGACTGGTTTCAGCGTTACAACTACTTTGGCGACCCCTATGGCAACAGCCTCTCGCCAACAAGCAACCACCAGCGTCTTCCGGGTGACAATACGATGCTCGATCATACCTGGCTGCTTAGTTCTGACCTAGTTTTCGAGCATCACTTCGTGTACGCGCACCAGGAATCGAATCGCATTCCCGAAACCCTGGGATTCGATCCAACCACGCTTGGATTTGCCTCAAGCGTGACCGCTGGCCTGCAGTCGACAACTTTCCCTTCAGTCGCCTCCGCCAACCGGCTCAGCGCACTCGGACCGCAGGGCGGCCTGGAGGCCGATGGCGGCACCACCTATGAGTACGCCGCGTCCTTGAGTTTCTTGAAGGGGAAACACTCGTTGAAATTTGGCTTTGACTATCGATCCCTTGCCGAGGACTATCACATCAATCAACTGGTATCTCTGACCGGGAACAGCAATTTCACCGGGGGCCCCTACGTGGAGGGCCTCGCGAACGAGCCCGACTCTGGCAGTGGCATCGCAGACCTGCTCCTGGGGACGGGAACGGTCACGAGCGGCATCATTCCCGGAATCCATACAGTGCATCCGTATTATGCCTTTTACGCCGAGGACGAGTACCACGTCACTCCGAAGCTTGCATTGACTTATGGCCTGCGCTACAGCCTCGAACTGCCCGATGTCGAGGGACACAACCAGTACCAATACCTGGACCTGACCTCGCCCTCACCGCTCAATTCCGAAGTTACTTCATTAGGGACGCTCACAGGCGGACCGGGATTCGTCGGAGTGAACGGGGCCGGAAGAGAGCTCTCAAATCCTCAATACACGAACTTGGATCCGCGAGCAGGATTCGCGTACAGATGGAATGAGAAAACGGTGCTTCGCGGCGGGTTCGGCATCTTCCATGCACCCTCATTTCTGTGGCTTGGACCGACCGCCTCGCAGGGATACTCGGAGCCGACGACTTCGATCCCTGCCCTAGCGAATGGCGTGACCCCGCTCTACAACATGGATAATCCGTTTCCCAACGGACTCCAGCCAATCACCGGAAACTCGCTCGGTCTTGACACCAATGCGGGGCTTGCTATCGCTGGTTTTCCGCGAAACCAGATCAACAGCTACAGTCAGCAATGGTCCATCGACATCCAGCGGCAGCTACCGAGCAACTTTGTATTGACCGTTGGTTACGTAGGCAACAGCGCCGTTCATCTCTATGTTCCGTACAACTACGACCAACTTCCCGATAGAGACCTGGCCATGGGCTCGGCGCTCACTGCCACAGTTCCGAATCCCTTCTACGGCGCGATCACGACGCAAACATCGGCCCTAAGTAAACCCACCGTGCGCGCCTTCCAACTCCTCCTCCCCCACCCACAGTTCACCACCATGACCTCGTACCTCGACAGTCGCGGCCAGTCCACCTATGAAGCACTGCAACTTTCCCTGGAACATCGTTTTTCGCAGGGATTGTCTTTGCTGGTTGCATATACCCACAGCAAAATGATCGACAATGTCGCCGACTTCTTCTCGTTTCTTTCCGGTGGCGGATTCCAGGACAACTATTGCCCATCGTGCGATCGCTCGATTTCGGCACAGGATCTGCCGGATGTTATACGCGCCAGCGGACAGTATGAGTTGCCTTTGGGTCCCGGCAAGGCCTGGGCGAACAAAGGCATCCTCAGCCGGACTGTCGGCGGATGGAGTGTAGGCAGCTTCTTTACCTACGACGATGGGCTTCCGACGCAGGTTACTTCCCCTGCTAACTCGGTGAACAGCACGAATGTCTTTGGCGGTAGCACGCCGATCCGCCCGGACGCCGTATCCGGTGTCTCCACCGGTATTCCTGGCGGCCGGAATATCAGAATCGGCGGTCCGGCGGGAACAGTGAGCGAGTACTTCAACCCGGCAGCATTCATGGCTACACCGGCTTATCAGTTTGGCAACGCTCCTCGCTATCTAAGCAGTATCCGGCTTCCGGGTTCTCTGAACTTCGACATGCTCGCCGCCAAGGAAATTCCGCTTGTGGAGAAGATTGCGCTCAACTTCAGAGTGGAGTTTTTCAACGCCTTCAATCGAGTCCAACTTACCGGAGTGAACACTACTTACAGTTCAGCTCCCAACACATTTGGCTATATCTCACCCACCAATCTCAACAGCCCCAGAAGCATTCAAGGAAGTCTGCGACTCAGCTTCTAGTTCCTGACGGCACGACCCCTCATCCTCCGCGATGAGACGCGGTGCCGCAACTTTCGCTGATGAACCTAACAGAGGAGAGGATCATATGGGTATCAAGAATATATCCCTGATTACTGCGCTTGTGCTGAGCGGCTCGCTCCTGGCTGGAGCCGAGGTCACCAATCTGCAGTGCGATCAGACCGGCCCGACCGAATACAAACTTTCGTACAGCTTTACGTCGGATACGCACACGGTACGAATCTCGGCTTCTACGGATGCGACCGGCGAAAACGCGCTCCAGAAGATCGTCGACACATCGGAGACATCCGTGACAGTACATGCGGGCGCGCCGGGGCAACGTGTCTACTTCTTCCTCAAGCCCGATCACGGCCGGCAGCGCGAGGTTTCGATACGTCACATCGCGCTGCAAGGCACGCCGAACTTCCGCGATGTCGGCGGCTACGAGACCGAAGATGGCCGCTTCGTCCGTTGGGGTGTCCTCTACCGCTCGGGTGTGCTCAGCGGACTCACTGCATCCGATTTCGAATATCTCTCGCAACTGGGAGTTAAGGTAGTATGCGACTTCAGAACGCCTCAGGAGAATTCCCTTGCCCCCGAAAAATGGATCGATGACCCGAGGGTGGTGCGCGTAGCCGCGCCGATCGGATCCAAAAGCACGAATAACAAATCTGTATCCCTTCAGGCTTTTCTCGCCGGAAATCCCACCCCCGAAGAACTGCGCGCCCGCATGTTAGAGAGCTATCGCAACATGGTGATCAATGGTGCTCCAGAATTCGCCATCGCCTTTCATCAGCTGGTAAGTGGTCCTCTGCCCATGCTCTACCATTGCACCGCGGGTAAGGATCGCACAGGCATCTTTAGCGCGCTGGTGTTGCGTTCGCTCGGCGTTCCGGAGGCAACCATACTCTCCGACTACACCCTCACCGATAAGTACCTCGACGCGGAAGGCCGCAAACAAATGGCCATCGCCAGCAACAATCACGATCTCGATGCGTTTGCAAAATCGAATTCAAAGGTGCTGTTGGCTGCGGATCCTGAATGGATTCGCAGCGCATTCCGTGCGATTGATCAACAGTATGGATCGTTCGACAACTATCGTCGCCAGGTGCTCAACGTGTCTGATGAAGATCTGGAGAAAACAAAAGCCAGGTTGCTCACCATGTAGAACAGTACCTGTTCCTCGCCAAAATGCTACCCGGGTGCAAAATGGGCCTGGCTCGAATTCGGGAACAGCTTTGGCGAAGGTTTTTGGACGAAAGGGAAGCGCGCGTTGATTGCGAATCGCCCCGAAGAGTTTCCATGAGCTGGCCCCTTCGCTTAGTAAGGGTGGGTGAAAGCACTCGGGTTTGGGTTTAGCGCAAATTCAGTCCGCAACAGCCGTCGAGGCGGTGCGAATGTGGGAAGCTCTTTGGCTTTCCACGTTTGCATAGCCTGTTGCGAATTCCTTTGGTGTCAGGTAGTCCAACGAGCTGTGTGGACGCACCTGGTTGTAATCGATTCGCCAGTCTTCGATGGTTTCCCGCGCGGCGACCGTATTGAACTGGAATTCCCGATGGAGCCGCAGCGCGTGCTAGCCGATGATCGCATTGAGGCAGATGTAGATTTGGCGGCTTTGCAGTATGGGCCGCTGGTCTACAACGTCGAGACGGCAGACAACCGGAACATCGATCGCAAGCTGGGCGATGCACCGCTGAAGGCAGAGTGGCGTCCGGACTTGCTCGGCGGAGTCATGGTGATCACGGGTGAATGGCAGGATGGGTCCCCGATGATGGCGATTCCCAACTTCGCGCGCATGAATCGCGTAGCAGCTCCGCCCGATTATCCCAGTGACCGTGATCCAGAGCGTTGGCGTCGTCCCAAGCCACCGGTTGAGCCAAAGGTGTGGATTTAGAGCCGGAGCCTGGCGCCGCTGAATTGGTCCACCGCCCAAGCGGCGCGGCGCACAAGATTTTTCGTGGCCCGTCAACTGGCCCGGATTGACCCCATTCAAATTCATTGGGCGAGTAAGAACGGAGTGACCTTCGTGAGCAATGGCGCGACCGACAGGGCTGAGAGGCCACTGGAGAAGCTCGGACCGCTTCCACTTGCTCGCACCAAGATGCCCTCTGCAAAGCGGCGTCTTGTCGGCTTGTTGCTCTCTCCGCATACCGGACCGCATCTCTCCGAGTCCGTTGCGTGGCTTCAAGAGGCTGCATGGGCTCTTGACTACGATGTGCTCACCTATTCGATTCGCAATCGGAAGCAGCAGGCGATGCCCTTGAGCACCGAAGCTGAAGGCTTTTGAAGATTTTAAGGAATGATCGCCAATTCCGAAGCCGATTTTCTTTCGCGATACAACCAGCGCCGTTTGTCGGCCTTGAATTGAGGGGTTAAGGCGCTTTTTAAGCGCCGCTCGCAAGAGAGATGCAGCGTGTTGTAAAGGATCGAGTCTTCCGGCCCAAAGCAAAGAAGTGATCTTGTTTGCCTGGTCGGAAACATTGCAACCGGCGTATTCGAGGGTGTGCAATTTTGACCAGTTTTGTGCCTCGATGCTTCTGTAGGTTGGTCTGCGTGGAGCATGAGTAGAAGTGTGTTTCATGACTTAGATCATCACCGTCCGTTTTTAAGATGATCACCGGACGGCGTTGTCACCTGTTACGCGGAGCGTTTGAGCTCCAGGAGTTCAGCGATGATAAGAGCGTTTCGATCCCAGTTGGTACTGGCCGCAATCATTTTTTGGGCCGGGTCCGCGTGCTTCGCCCAAGCCTCCGGTCAGGCAACGTATAAGGCCAAGTGCCAGACGTGCCATGGCGCCACCGGTACGCCGAGCCCTGGGATGGCCAAGATGATGGGAATCAAGCCGATCTCCGATCCAGACATCCAGAAGCTCACGGATGACCAGATGATCGACGCAGTCAAGAACGGCAAGGGCAAGATGAAGCCGGTGGCAGGACTTACTGATGCCCAGATCAAGGACGCGGTGGCCTTCTACCGCGGATTGAAATAGCGGTACTTCGGCGAGCCGTCACAGTCGGTTCATTCGTTTGAGTGCTGGGGGAGTGCGTGCCTTTGTTGCAAAGATTCCGCGAAGGCTGGGTGCGGACCGGCTCTGTTCTTCGGCAACAATCCCATCAGTCTTGCAGGCGCGCAATTGCCACCGCCTCCGGCGTGACCATCATCGGCTATCGGCTGGTGCAAATAGTAGGCCGGCCCAACACAAATCCCTACCTCGGCATCATCTTCTTCATGCTTCTTTCAGCTTTGTTCGTCGCCGGCTTGCTCCTGATCCCCATGGGCGTCTTTCTCCGCCGCAGAAAGCTCCAGAAGGCGGGCCAGATTCCGGCGGAGTTCTCCAAGGTCGATCTCAACGACCAGATCTTTCGTCACGACTTGGACATTGTGCTGGTAGCCACCATCGTTAACCTGCTCGTTGTGGAGGAAGCCAAACCCAAGGTTCTGTCCGATCTAGGCATCCAGTAGGTCGCGGCTCAATCGATCGGAGGGAAAAATGCACGCCATGACACACCAACATTCTCTCGCACCATCGAGTGGCTTGGAGTCGATGATTCCAGTGGATAAATCTGTTCTGGAACTTTGCCGGAGTCGCGGCATATCCCGCCGCCGCTTTTTGGAGTTCTGCACGGCAGTCACCACAACCCTTGCGTTGCCCTCCTCCTATGCCGAGGTCATCGCAACTGCCCTGAGTCAGAAGAAGAAACCCGTTCTGGTATGGCTGGAGTTTCAAGATTGCGCCGGCAACACGGAATCGATGCTCCGGACAAGCCATCCCACCGTGGAAGATCTTGTCCTGGAAAGCTTCTCGTGGGAGTACCACGAAACCATCATGGCTGCCTATGGCAAAGCTGCCGAGTCCGCATTGCAGCGCGTCGTTCGCGAGGAGAAGGGGAGATACATTGTCGTCGTCGAAGGTGCTATTCCGACAGCCGACGGTGGTGTTTATTGCACCATCGGCGGTCGCACGGCGCTCGATATCGCACAAGAAGTTTGCGGCAGCGCTGCTGCCATTATTGCGGTAGGCGCATGCGCTTGGGATGGAGGTCTGGTTCGTTCGGGTCCCAACCCTACAGGAGCACTGGGTCTGCAGGGTGCAGTGCCCGGCCTCCATGTCGTAAATCTTCCTGGATGCCCACATAACTCGGCCAACATTGCGGCAGTGCTCGTGCACTATCTCACGTTTGGAGAGATGCCGGCGCTCGATCCGCTGAACCGGCCATTGTTTGCCTATGGAGACATCATTCATGACCAGTGCGAGCGGCGAGCGCACTACGACGCCGGGCGTTTCGCGGAGGAATGGGACGATGAGGGCGCCCGCAAAGGGTGGTGCCTTTACAAAATGGGATGCAAAGGTCCCGAGGCCAATTTGAATTGTCCCACTGTGCAGTGGAACGGCGGCACAAGCTGGCCCGTCAAGGCAGGTCACGGTTGCATCGCATGCGCGTCTCCACGCTTTTGGGATACCAAATCGCCCTTCTACGACCGGCTTCCGCACCCCGCCGGATTCGGCGTGGATGTCACGGTGAGTGAGATTGGCTGGACCGTTGTCGGAGCGGTCGCCGTCGCAACAGCGGCCCACGGCATCACCAGCATCGTTCGCGACCGACTCCATTCCAACGCAGAAACAACGAAGATCCGCGAAAAACCCGGGCCAACGGAGGAACAATAATGACACGCGTTGTGATCGATCCGGTTACGCGCATCGAAGGTCATCTTCGCATTGAGGTTGAAGTGAATGACCACAAGGTGACCGATGCATGGAGTTCGGGCACCATGTTTCGCGGCATCGAGCTGGTACTGCGTGGACGTGACCCGCGTGAAGCGTGGATCTGGGCCCAGCGCATCTGTGGGGTGTGCACGACCGTTCATGCGCTGGCTTCAGTGCGTGCGGTCGAGAATGCGCTCGGTGTTGAGATTCCTGAGAATGCGCGGATTGTCCGCGATATTATTGCCGCCGCCCAAAACGTTCAGGATCACATCATTCACTTCTACCACCTGCACGCGCTCGACTGGGTCGATGTCATATCGGCATTGAAGGCCGACCCGGCGAAGACGGCACAACTGGCGCAATCAATTTCAGATTGGCCCAAGTGCAGCGCCGTTTACTTCAAGGCTGTGCAGAATCGCGTGAAGACGCTGGCGGACAGCCGCCAGTTGAGCCTCTTTGGAAGCGGCGATTGGGGACACCCCGCCTATCGGTTGCCGCCGGAAGCGAACCTGCTTGCTGTAGCTCACTACATCGAAGCGCTGGAATTGCAGCGCGAGTTCATTCGCATTCAAGCCGTGCTGGGTGGCAAAAACCCTCACCCTCAAACCTATTTGATGGGCGGCATGGCAACGACCATGGACGGCAGTGAACCGGATGCAGTCATCAACCCGGAACGGATCACGCTGCTCAATGAGTTAGTTTCAAATGCGCAGACCTTCGTTCGTCAGGTGTACTTGCCCGATGTGCTGGCCATTGCCGGCTTCTACCCGGAATGGTTTCAATATGGCGCGGGTATCGGGAATTACATGACCTACGGCGATTACTCCGGCGACAGCACGAAGAGCGCGTCCGGCTTCTCTTTTCCGCGCGGTATCGTCCTGGGACGCGATCTGTCAGCTGTGCTCCCGCTCGATCCCAACAATGTAACTGAGTATGTTACGCGATCGTGGTACGAGTACCCGGATGGAGACATGGGCGCAAAGCATCCTGCGCAGGGTGTAACTGATCCAAAGTATTCCGGACCGAAGCCTCCGTATGAATTCCTGAAAACAGACGAGAAATACTCCTGGCTGAAGTCGCCGCGCTATAACGACAAGCCCATGGAGGTCGGCCCACTCGCAAGAACACTCGTCGCCTATGCTTCCGGCAATCAACAGGTCAAGCTGCTCGTCGACAGTAAGCTCGCTAAGCTGAAGCTTCCGGCTTCCGCTCTCTTCTCGACGCTGGGCCGCGTCGCCGCCAGGGCTCTTGAAGCGGACATCATGGTCAGCCGGCTCTCCGATTGGGTTGCGCAGCTTGACGACAACATTTCACACGGCGACGTGCGCCTCCACAATGGGGACAAATGGAGTCCGAACAGTTGGCCCAAGTCTGCCCAGGGCTTTGGATTTCATGAGGCGCCGCGCGGATCGCTGGGGCATTGGGTTGAGATCGAAGACAAGAAGATTGCGAACTATCAGGTAGTCGCTCCATCTACATGGAACGCCGGCCCGCGCGATGCCCAGGCACAGCGTGGACCCTATGAGGCGGCGCTCCTGGATACGCCGATCGCCAATCCAGAGCGTCCCCTCGAAGTCCTCCGCACCGTGCACTCATTCGATCCCTGCCTGGCCTGTGCCGTACATGTAGTGCGAGCAAACGGCGTCGCAAACGACAAAAGACGCTGACAGGCTGAGAAGGAGTGAATGCCTATGGCAACCCCCCTAACTCCCGCATGCAGCCCCGAGGAGCTGGCGAAAGATCCAGAGCGCATCGTGCCGGTGTATGTATGGGAACTTCCCGTTCGGCTGGCCCACTGGGGACTGGTTGGTTCACTGGTGCTGCTGACAGTCACCGGGACTTATATGCACAGCCCCTTTCTGATATCGGACGGTTCGCGCGCCTGGGTCATGGGCTGGATGCGCTTTATTCATGAGCTGTCCGGGTTCCTGCTCATCGCCATATTCATTCCACGCATCTACTGGTTCTTTGCGGGTAACCATTATGCCTCATGGCGCTCGTGGATTCCTCACACTGCACGTCAATGGACGAGCATCAAGAGTATGGTTGCCTACTACGGGTTCAGGCGCCGCGAGCCCTTCGAAGAGATTGGCCACAACTCTTTGGCAGCGCTCGCCTACATCGTTGTCTTCTCGCTGGTGGCCCTGGAGTTCATCACCGGCCTGGTACTTTTCAGCGTGGTCGAGGGTAGCCACGTTTTGAATGTATTCGTAGGATGGATTCCCCGCGTCATCGACATCCAATCGATTCGCAGCGCGCATTTCCTCATCATGTTTCTCCTCGCTGCCTTTTTCATCCATCACATCTACAGCGCCCTGTTGGTAGGAATCAGCGAAAGGAACGGAGAAATGGAAAGCATCTTTACCGGCTGGAAGTTCGTCCCCAAGCGCCTTGTCGATGAAGTGACGGAAGCGGAAGAACGGGGCGATGCACCGCGCAGAGACAAACGATGAGTGAAAATGCCACAGTCAAAATAGCATTGTTAGGTCTCGGGAATCTAATGCGCACCGACGATGCCGTGGGGATGCTTACTTTGCAAACGCTCGCTGAGAGCGGCCTGCTGCCTCCTGACGTGCGGGTCATCGAAGGCGGGACACTGGGCCTCGACCTCCTTGACAGTCTCCGCGGTATTTCGCACCTCTTGGCGCTTGACGCAGTGGACACCGGAGTTCCGCCAGGTAAACTCTCGCGATTCGAAGGCAAGGAAATTAATAATTTGCCGGTCTCAAAGAGTGTTCATCTCCTTGGATTCTCCGATTTGATGGGCGCTCTGCGCCTTATGGATGCTGCCCCGTCGGAAGTTGTCCTTCTCGGAGTGCAACCGGCCTCCACAGATTGGGGAACGCTCTTGTCTCCAGAGGTTGATCTCGCTCTACAGACCCTGATGCAATCCGCGCTTGCGCAACTCACGCGATGGATAAGCAATCCTCCGCGCTCGCTGCGGGCCAGAGAAGGTAGAGATCTTGAGATCGTGGCTGAGCAAAGTATCCCCGTCTGAAGGCCCTTGGCAACGCCCTGTCAGTCACCTCAGCCTCTGCCCTACTCGCTTTCAGATTGCCGAGTCCTCCCCCCGTATCTCACGGAAGAACGGTGTGTCCCGCTGCTGAACACACTCAGCAGCGTATAAGTACATAGCGGCCGACCAGGTTTGCCAATCCCGGCCGCTGGGCTTCCCGGTTTGCGCGTGAATCCACTCGTTAAATCCCCACTCCGCCGCGTTTTCATGCCACGGCTTGACCAGTTCTGTCAGCGCCAACAATTTGCGCTCCGCCAGATCTATCTTTCCTGCCGCTACGCACGCCGCAACATGGAAACCACAAATAAAAGGCCACACACCCCCGTTGTGATAGTCGCCAGGCCGGTTATAGCGCTCGTATCGTGGCAGCCAATCCGCATGATGGGGCAAAATGTACGGAAACAAACACGGTGGCAAATCCACGGCAAGTTCTCCGCGGCCCCGCATGGCTTCGCACTCGGCTTCAATCCAAGTCAGCAGGTTCGCTGCCCAGTCAGGTGAAGCAATTCCGGTCAGAATCGCCAGACTGTTGCCAAGCAGATCGAAGCGGTCGCTACTCATGACCTTGTACGAATAAAGCGCGTAGTAGGGCGCGGATGGTTCGACAAGGGGCTCCCGCTCGTAGTTAGTCTTCTGCTCGCCACTCACTTCCAGACGGCTCATC